>Ga0187833_10001731_pt1 | contig 24442 bp, 23 predicted proteins | sample ETNtaG_37_FD_167968 | JGI IMG/M metagenome (GOLD analysis project Ga0187833, IMG submission 167968) | Marine microbial and viral communities from oxygen minimum zone, Eastern Pacific Ocean - ETNP2014_SV_400_PacBio MetaG (Illumina Assembly) | ecosystem: Environmental > Aquatic > Marine > Hypoxic...
GATTTCGTTTAAAGCTTGTAAGATCTTTATTTCTCTTGTTTCTTCATTTGACTTACCGGGAATAACTTCTAAAGTATTGTTGTTGAAATTTTCTATAATTTTATTAGTTTTATCTTCGGCTTCTTTGATTATTTCTTCAGTGGATTTTTTAACTTTTTGGTTAACGTTTAAATCTTCTACAGATATTGTGAAACCGTGGCCTGTGAGATATTTTGTACCGATGGCGAAAGAATTTTCTAGGACTTCTATTGTTTTCTCTCTTCCAAAGTCTTTGTCTATTTGTTTTAGTAAGTGTCCGGTTTCAACACCGAATACGTTTTCGTCTACTTTTCCTTCGTTTATTTTTCCAGCTTTAATTGAGAATAGATCTCCTTTCTTTGTTTTGGCTTGATAGTCCATTTTTGGGATCGCTTCTGAGATTATGTCGTTTCCAGTAGGATATGATTTTATAGAATCATTTTCTATTCCTGAATTATAAAGTAATTGTGATGCTTCTGCTTTTGACAATTTTTCTTGGCTTAATAAATAATTTCCAGTTATTGCGTCGACGATGTTTCCTAGAAGGTTGCTGTTGTCTTTTGCTGACATCATGTTTTTGTTTACGTCCATTAATATTTTTGCTTCTGTTCTTGCTTCTTCGGTTTGAGGTACGTGGATGTTCATCTCGTCACCGTCAAAGTCTGCGTTGTAAGGGGGCGCCACTGCTGGATGGATTCTGAAAGTTTTGTAAGGTAAGACTTTAACAAAGTGTGCCATTAAACTTGCTTTGTGTAGGCTTGGGTGACGGTTGAATAATACTACATCTCCATCAACTAGTTGTCTTTCTACAACATATCCAGGTTCTAATTCCTCTAAGATTTCTTGTTTTAAATCTTGAGTGATTCTTTTTCTTCTTTTATCGGGTCTGATGATATAATTTGCTGTTGGATAGTGTTCGTTCTTGATTATGTCTCTTAGTTTTTCTATGTTAGAAGAGTTGACTTTTTCGTTTACTGTTAGGATTTCCGCTATTTCGAAGGGTACTCCTATTTCGTTTATTTTTAGGGCTGGGTCTGGAGAGATTACGGTACGTGAACTGAAGTTTACTCTCTTTCCTGCTAAGTTGTGCCTTATTCTTCCTTCTTTACCTTTTATTCTTTCTGTGATTGTTTTTAGTGGTTGACCTGAACGGTGACGTGCTGGTGGGATTTTTGTTATTGAATTGTCGAAGAAAGTAGTTATGTGGTATTGTAGTAAGTCCCATAGGTCTTCGATGATAACTTCTGGGGCTCCGGCGTTTAGGTTTTCCCAGAGACGTTGATTTGCTCTGATTATGTCGGATAGTTTGTGAGTTAAATCGTCCTCGCTTCTTTCTCCAGATTCTAAAGTAATAGAAGGTCTTACTGTAACGGGCGGGACTAGGAGTAATGTGAGGATTGACCATTCGGGTCTGAATATCTTTGGATCTATTCCTGCGAGTTTAGCTTCTTCGTCAGATATTCTTGATAATATGTCTCTTATCTCGCCAGGGAATAAACGTTTCTTTCCTACTTTGAAAGTTGTTGGTTTTTGTAACTTGACTTTTTCCTGCTCGGCCATGCAGTGGGGGCATTTTTTTGTATCTTTTGCTCTCTTTAGTCTATCCTTGATTGTTTTGTATTTTATCATGTCTTTTTCTTTAATCATTAGTTTGTTACATTCTGAGCAATAACATCTTAGGAATAGTTCGACTATTGGAATGTATTTGATATGAAAAATAGGACGGGCTAATTCTATTGTTCCTGGGTGTCCTAGGCATTCTTTTAATCTGCCTCCACAAGTTCTACATCTTACTCCAGGATCGATGGCTCCTAAACGTAGGTCCATTAAACCTCCGTCTACTGGATAGCCGTCGACGTCATAAAGTTCTGGGGTAATGATTTTTGCCTTGCCCATTTTTTTAAGCTCGTCTGGATTGATTAGTGTGAATTGTAGACTTTCTACTTTTTTTCTTACTGGTTTTGCCATTATTGGTATTCTCCGTTTATTTCTAAGATATTTATAGGGAAACTATAATTGGTTGGACTTTCTGCGATAACTAAATGAGATTTCCTTAAGGCATAATCTAATAAGCCAAGGGATTGTAAATTTGCAGATTCATTATCCATCTCATTGTTTTCATGAAGTATAGGGCTTATTCTTCTAAGACTACCTAAGGAAAATATTCGAAATACTAGATCTTCTTTACTCATATTTGTTTTTCAAGTTAAATTTAGTTTTGATGTGGAGAGATTGGATTTCGTCTACTAATAGTTTGAAGGCGTATGACATTTCTACGGGTTCGATTTCTTGAGAGTTGCACATTGGGCAGATTAGTTTGTCTCGGATTGAGTCTTCGAGGGCAACGGCTCCGCATTTTGTGCAGATGTGAAGTTTGACTTTGTCTGAGTCGTATCTTTCTTTGAGTAAGAGAGATGCTCCGTGGGCTACTAGGGCTTGTTGCTCCATTTCTCCTAATCTTAAGGCTCCACCTTTTGCACGTCCTTCGATTGGCTGTCTTGTTAATAGGGTTACTTTTCCGCTGGCTCGGGCGTGCATTTTGTTGCTTACCATGTATTTTAGTTTTAGATAGTACATGTTTCCGACGTAAATTTTTAGGTTGATCATTTTACCGTTTACTGGGTTGTAGATTGTTTCTTTACCGTCGGCTCTGAAACCTAGGTCTGTTAATTGGCTTTCTAAGTCTGTTATTTTTTGTCCTGAGAATCCTGTTCCGTCAATTATTTTTCCGGTTAATGCTCCGACTTTTCCCGCTAGAAGTTCTATTAAATATCCTACTGTCATTCTGCTTGGAATAGAGTGTGGGTTAAATATTACGTCGGGTTTGACACCTTTAGATGTGAATGGGATTTCGTTTTCTGGGACGATTGCTCCAACAACTCCTTTCTGTCCGTGAGAAGTTGCGAACTTATCTCCGAGCTCGGGGATTCTTTGATCTCGAGTTTTGACTCTAATTATTTTATTACCTTGTCCGTCTTCGCTTACGAATACAGCATCGATAATTCCTTTTTCTTCTTGTCTGATTACTGAGCTTGCTTCTTTTTTTGTTTTAATTGAGATTTCTCTTACTTCGGATAGGAATTTTGGAGGTGTAGTTTTTCCTATGACTACTTCTCCAGATGATAGTTTAGATTCTGGAGAGACGATTCCATCGTCTTCTAAATATCTGTAGGATTCTTCGGTTCTGTAACCTGAGACGTCTTTTTCGGGGATTGTTATTTCGTCTTTTAGCCCGCCTGCGTAGTTTAATTCTACTGAATTGTATGGACGGTAGTATGTTGATCTTGCTAGTCCTCGGTCTACTGAGCCTTTGTTTAGGATTAATGCGTCTTCCATGTTGTAACCGTCGTGGGTCATTACTGCAACTATTACATTTTGTCCGGCTGGATGTACGTTTAGAGTATCGTAAATGAAAGATCGTACGATTGGGACTTGTGGGTAGTGTAGGATGTTAACATCGGTGTCAATTCTGCATAAGAAGTTTGCTGCGTATAGTCCAAGTCCTTGTTTCTGAGTTTTACTTCCTCGGTTTAGTCGGCTTGACTGATCGTAGTTTGCGTAAGGAACTAGAGAGGTTACAACTCCTAGAAGGTCGATTTTATCAATTTCTAAATGTGTGTGTTCGCCGTTAAGATCTTCTTCGATTAATGAGACTAGAGAATTTTCTTCTTCGGCAGCGTCTAGGTATTCTATGACTCCGTTTTTTACTAAGTCGTTCCATTTTAGGTTGCCGTCTCTTAACAAGTTTCTATGTTCTTCAGTTAATCTTGATTTTCCGTCTTCTATAATAATCAGGGGTCTCATAACTCTTCCGATTTCTGTTGATAAAAGAACGTTGTCTAGAGTTTTGTCGTGTCTTATGCTTAGTTCGGTTGGGAGTTCTGCTTGTCTTCTTTTTTCTTTGAGTGATTTAGCGAAGTCTTTAGTGTTATTGACGTGGCCTACGAATCTACCGTTTAGGAAAACGTCCTTGCCCTCGCCTTCAATTTCTTTTTTCATGCCTAATTCGTTTAGGATTTTTACTAGTTGATTGACATCTATTGAACTCATTGTAGATATTTTTGCTAGAAGGGCTAGGTTTTTTCTTAATCCAATTTCAGTTCCTTCTGGGGTTTCTACGGGACAGAATCTTCCATAGTGGGTTGGGTGGAGAGTTCTTGCTAAGAAATTTTCTTGATCGCCAGGGAGCATGGATGCAACACGTTGTAATTGCGACATTATTGCTAGATAGTTTGTTTTGTCCATGTTTTGGGTAACTCCTGAACGCTCGCCGATCCAGTTACCTGTTGCTATTGCCGACTCTATTCTGTGAGTGAATAATGTGGATTTAGCTATTGTTTTTACTGAATAGAATTTTTTTCTTTTTTGGATTTTTTGTAGTGAATGTTGGACGTCTCTTACTAGGATGTTCATGTTGATTCTGAATAGGTCTGCTAGAAGGTCACCTGACATTCTTACTCTTTTGTTTGCGTAGTGGTCCTTGTCGGTCAGAGAGTTTGGGTCTTCCTTGGCGATGAAGAATTGTTTTATGAATTTGCATAGAGTTATTGCTTTTTCAATTCTGTCTTCTTTTTTTAATCCTATATGAGGTAAGAAGTAAGAGTCTAGTCTTTGTTTTACTCTGTCTAAGATTTCTTTTTTGTTTCCTTGTAAGGCGGTTTGTTCTGCAATTGCCATCATTGCATCTTCTTCATTTTGGATGTTTGTGTACTCGTAGAGGTTTACAATTAAGCTGTCGTTTTCTTTACTGATGTATTTTGCGATGTCGCTTTCTTTTGTTAGTCCTAAGGCTTTGAGGATTACAATTATTGGGATGTTTTTGAATCTTGAGAAACTTACTTCGACGATTCCTTCATTGGTGTCGGTTATTGAGATTGGGATTCTGTAGCTACCTCGTTTTGAGAATAATCTTAGCATTAGTTTGTCTTTTGATTTTTCTATGAAGGGTTGGTTTTCTGCTAGATCTTCAACCATGACAATTATACGCTCGTTACCGTTAATTATGAAATATCCTCCTGGATCTATTGGGTCGATGTAGTTTTCTATTAATTGGTTTCTGTCAAAATTAGCTAGGTTGCATACTTCGCTTTTTACTATGATGGGAATTTTACCGATTTCTACGTTGTGGCTTTCTAGTTGCCCTGATTGTTTGATTGTTATTTCGACGCTGATGGGTGCTGAGTAGGTTAGGCCTCTGATTCGAGCTTCTGAAGGTGTGACTAAATGTGAGCTACCATCGGCTTCTATGATTTGAGGTTTGTCAACCATGATTTTTCCTAGTTTGATTTCAATGTCATCGCCAGATAGGTTTTCGTTTAGTTCGTTAATTATGTCTTGCATTCGGATGTTGATGAAATTGTTGAAAGAAACAATGTTCGATTCGATAAGGCTGTGGTCTTCAAGGTATTTTTTGACTAGTAAGTGTTCTTCTTTTTGGTTTTTTTGGAGGAGTTTCATTATACAGTCACCACCCTGTAATAGACTGAAATTCCCTCAGGGGTTTTTCTTTCGATTTTGAAAACGTCTCCGACTTCGGTGTTTTCTGGTAGTGAGGGATCGGTTATTTTTATTTTGGGTAATTGGGTGAGAGAAATATTTAGGTCAGAGACTAATTTATTAATCTCTTCTTGTTTTAATTTAGTGTGTTTGGGCTGGAGTATATGCATCTTAGGTATATGTGTTAATCAGGATGATTGAAATTTACCTTTAATAACTTTATAATAGTTAATAATAAATCATTAAAAAGGTTTATAAAGGTTTTGTTTTGAGTTATTCGGTTTGGGGGAATGGGGGTTTATTGTTGGGGTTGGAAATGGGTTGTGGGAGGATGTGATAAGGGAGTGATGTTGAGATTGAGGTTCGATTACTCTTGACTTTTTTGAGAATATTTACTCGCTAATTTTTCTAGATCGCCTAGTAATACACCTTTTTTTTCTAAAGGTAATGATAAACAAACATCTCTTAATTTATGTGAATAACTGTTATAAACTTTAATCCATACTTTATCAATATCACTAAAATTTTGAGTAGAATCGAGCCTCCCCTCACTATAATTCAATAAATAACTTAAGGATTCATCTTCACCCAAAAAATTATAAATAGTTTTTAATTGACCTTGGTTTAATCTTAATCTTCCAGAAAGTGCCAGACTTACGCTCTGTTGACGCTTGAATCCAAGTAGTGGAGCTAATTCAGCCTGAGTTTTCCCCATTTCTCTCAGTAGTCCCTTTATCTGGTTACCATCTTCCTCAAGTAATTTAACTTTCATCTTATCAATTCACCAGAACTCTTTCTCTCAGGGTAGAAATACCATATATTAGCCCTATTTAAATCTATTTATCGGATGTCTCTTGTTCAAATCTTGTCCCATATTTCATCTGATTCATTATTCCAGATTCTTTCTAGAGTTGGAGAACAAACAAAGCCACTATTATTTTCTAATAATTCTACTTTTTCTCTGAGATTTCTGACTTCTTCTAAGAGGAATTTTATTGTTTCCTCCTTGTCAATAAGGTTTGTTTCTATGCTTTGAATAAATTAGAGGATTATTTAATGGTTTTGGTGGGTGGTTGAAATGGGTTGTAGGAGACTTGAACCTCTGACGCCCTACTTAAAAGTATGGGGAAAGATTTATAAACTACAATGTGCACATAATGGTACAATGATAATAAAAGATGCGATGGTACTCATACATCTGGCAAAGATTTCATTACTTGAAAAAAGCTGTGATCATTTTAGGAATATCATGATACCAGATGAAGTTTATGGGGAAGTTCTGAAAGGAGAACCAAAAGGATATGAGGATATTATAGTGATAAAAGGGTTAATAGAAAAAGATAAAATTAAAGTTAAGAATATAAGAAATAAGAAATTGATGGAAAAGGCAAATAGTTTCAATATTTTTAGAGGTGAGGCAGAGGCACTTGCTCTATATTGGCAAGAAAAAGCTGATTTGCTTGCGACTGATGATGATAATGTGAGAAAGAAAAAACTAATACTTAATATTAATTTAATTGGAACTCCTGCAATAATTCTAAAATTATTTAGATCTAAAAGTATTGATAGGAAAAAATTTATACAATCTATAAATGAATTGAGGAAAATAGGGTGGTTTCATCAAGCTGTTTTAGATAAATTGTTGATGGAGGTAAAAAAATGACACAACCAATAGGAATAAGATTGCCTGATGATGTTCTCAAGAGCATAGACTCTCTTAGTGGAAATGAGGATAGAAGTACTCTTTTGAGGACTATGATTCTTATAGGGTTATCAGAATACAAAAAAAGAAAAGCTGCTGAGAGGTATAAAGAAGGGCTCATAACACTCTCAGAGGCATCAGCGCATGCTGGGATAACCTTGTGGGAGATGGAACAATATCTTGTTTTGCAGGGATATAAATCGGAATATTCGATAGAAGATTTGGAAGAGGAAGTTGAGGATTTGGAGTAGTTTTTTTGGTGATAATTGTTTGTAATTATAAAATGGCCCGTAGGGGATTTGAACCCCTGACACCCTGCTTAAAAGGCAGGTGCTCTAACCGGGCTGAGCTAACGGGCCATACTCCATAACCATAATAAATTATGGAGTGTTAACTGACAAAAGAATGAGTAAATGTTGGTTTAAAAAGTTATTTAGAGTGGTTTGATAGTTGGTTAAAGGTTGAAGAGATCTGTATTGAGTTAAATCATGGAGATAAGGATGAGATTTAGTATTTATTGAGAAGTTTACAAACTAATATATAATTTTAATGTCTTAATTATTTATTATAATGTATAAAATAACATTTGTTGATAAAAGAGTTGAGAGGAAAGTTAGAAAATATATTGAGATTCGTAAAGATATTCCTGTTAAGTTGGATAGGTTGATAGTAAATCCTCGGAAGGAATGTGGGGCTCATCCGTTGCATGGGAAGCTAAGAGGAAGATGGGCGTGTTGGTTGGGATCTAATATAAGATTGATTTATATTATTGATGATAAAAATGAAATGGTGATAGCTGTAGGAATAGGAACTCATAATCTGTATTAATAAGTAAACTCTTCTGGTTTGGCGCCTTCTTTGAGAAGTCTATCGCTTTCTTCAATGGTTTCCATTACTTCCTTGTCTTGCAAAACGTCTAGTGTTGTTTTTATTCCTTGAATTTCTCTAAGTAGGTTATCCTTCACTTCTTCAAGATCTGATTGTAATTCTTTGACTTGATCGTTTTTAATGGTGAGATTGTTTTCCATGATAAGAATAATGAGGAGTAGTTTAAATAATTTATGGGATGGGGGGTTGTGTTTAAGAGTTATGAGAAGAAGTTTGATATGTGGATGATTCTTCGTTGGGTTCTATTGTTTTTATTGCATGGCTTAAAACTTCTTGATGGATTTCGTCTATTGATCTTGGATCTATGTTGTTGGCTGAGCAGTTAACTTGGTGCCAGTTGTAGTGGTCTGATAATTCTAAATAGGCTCGTTCTGCGTTTATTAGATGGGTTTGGTTTGTTTCGTGGGCGTCGATGGCTGTTTCAGGTCTTTCTGCTTTTAGTTTGTTTGCGACGTTGGTGGGCATGTAGAGAAAGATAACGGAGTTTGGTTTTGGTAATTCTAGTAGGTTGTATTCTAGGGTTTCGAGCCATGAGGCCATTTCTAATCTTTCTTCTGTTGATTCTAGTTTTCCGCATTGATGGCCCATGTTTGAGGTTGTGTAACGGTCGCTGATTAGAATTTTTCCTTCTTCTAGTTTGCTTTTTATTTCTTTTAGGGCGTGTCTTCTATCGGCTGCATAGTAGAGTGAGGCTACTTTTGGGTCGAGATTTGCTGCGTTTGGGAACCATGAGCCTGGTGAAACTCTGTTTCCTTTACCTAAATATGAATCTCCGACAATGTCTCCGGTAGGGGTGCCGTATCTTGGGAATGAAATTCTTTCGCAATCGTATCCTTGAGTTGTTAGAGATTCGAAGAGTTTTGTAGTTTGAGTTTCTTTTCCAGAGCAGTCAGTTCCTTCAATTACTATTAGTTTTCCCATCTTTTTTGTTATGAATATTTTTTCGAATTTGGTTTTGATGTCTTCGAAAACTTCTTCTGAGTCTTTATTCCCATTAATTACAATTATTTTTTCATTTAAAAGTTCTGTTGCTTTGAGATAGTTATTTCTTACTTGATTTGAGAAATTGGTATTGTGTTCGAATTTGTGGGTTGTTCGGTTTTCTTTGTTCATTCTTTCTATTGCTGTTTCGGATGGGATGTCGATGATGAAAGTTAGATCTGGAGTTGGGAGGTTTTCGTGTCTTCTTATTAATTCTTGCATGTCTAGTCCTTGGGCTGATTGATAAGCAATTGTTGAGAGTTTGAAACGGTCTGAGATAATGATATGGTTTTCTTTTAGGTTGGGTAAGATGATTTCGTTTACTTGGTTTTTTCTGTCTTCAATAAATAAGTTTGCGATTTCGTCTGCCTGAGTAATTGGGTCGTTGTCTTCTTTTATTACATCACGTACATTTGTGTCTTTGTAGGGATTTCTTGTTAAGACTATGTGGTTGTGTTTGTCTAAATTGAATAAATATTCTACGAATTTTTTTATTTGCGTAGATTTTCCGCATCCGTCGATTCCTTCGAATGCTATGAATAAACCGTCTTTTTTCATGATGTTATTTATGGAAAATGCTTATAAATAATTATGATGGTGTAATAGATATTTTGGGCTATATATTTATTGCTATGGATCTTGATATCTGGTGTTTTGGTATCCGTGGTTTTGGTAATCTGTGCTTCGGTAATTTGTATTTTGATATTCTATGTTCTGGTTTTGATTTTTATCTTTGAGTTCTTTGTCTTGGATGTATTCTTTGGATGGGTCTTTGAGGGCTATTTCTGCTTTTGCGAGTTCTCCGCCGACGTCGAAGGCGTGGTCTGTTTGAGAGATGACTTGGTTTTTCTTTAATAATCTGTAGGCTTCTTTTGCGCTTTTTGCGTTGTATTGTCCTATTTGGATTCCTTCGGGAGATAAGTGGGTTAGTTTTATTTTGTCGTCTTCTATGGATATTAATAAATTTCCTCGAGGGTCTAGTTTGAATTCGTGTTTTAGGTTTGTTTCTATGACTTCCTCTGATCTTGCCCAGTCTCGTTCGTAGATGTGGGCGCTGTTTGAGATTATTATTAAGTCTCCAACTGGGACGTTTAGTGCGTTTGCGATTTCGTATTGTACGGCTCTTAGTGCGAATGCGTTTTTTGGCCAGGCTTCGAACATGTCGTTGCTTCTGAAATATGCAGTGAGTGTTAGTTTGTCTTGGACTAGGGCTTGGATTAGATCTAGACAGGGGCTATGGGCGTTGTCGTGGTCTTTTGGGACGTTCCATGTAACGCCTACCGCGCGTCTTGAGAAGATTGCGCCTTTTAGTTGCTTGATCATTGAATCGATTTGATCGACTCCGAAGTGTTCTCTTAGTCTGTTTCCATAACTATAATTTAGACCGAGGGGTATTTCTGCTGTGGTTAGTGTGAGTATGTATTCTTCTAAATGTTCTCTCGAGAATTTGAAAAAATGTTTCCAGTCTACATTTTCTGAATCTTCATTTGTTATGATAGTGGTTAGTGCGACTATTTCTTGTTGGTCTTCTCCGTATTGGCTTCTTTTGACGTGGCCGAATTTTAGTATTGTATCGAGAATGTCGAGCCAAGCGTCGCCTATTTTTTCATTTCTAATTATGAATCCCGTTCTTTCTGATGGGGATGATTTTGGTGGTTCAGGGATTTTTCTTTCATATACTTCTGGATCTCCCCAAGGTTCTCTGTCCTCGAGTGAGATTAAGAAGTCATTAAAAGACTCCCAGTCTTTGTTGTCTCTTTTATCAATTATCTGGACGTTTGTTCTGAATCTTTCGATAGCATCTAGTGGGATTTCTGGTTCGATTATTGACTCATGGGGTCCGATGATTTTTCTTTCTTGGTTTATGCCGTTTTCTTTTAATGCAATTAGGGTTTCTCCCGTTCCAGTGATGTCTGTCCCGCAGATGATGATATAGTGGATCTTTTTATTTGCTAGGACTTGTCTTAGAATGAGGTTGATTCCGTCCTGATGACTGTAACACTGGCCTGCTACAATAAAATTGTTATTGTCTATGTGCTGTAATATTTTGTCTTTTTGAGTCCAAAGCGTGCATATCCCCTTACTACTATTTGGATTCCCGATTGTAACGAGATCGCTTTTATAGGTAGGCCAATTTTCCTCTTTTGACATGTATTCACAATAATTAGATAGTTTATAAATTAATTTGTGGTGTTTTTATAGGTTGATGACTAATATTCTAAGATTTATTTCAAGTTCTCATTAATTTTATTCTCGATTTCTTCCTGAGTTTGGTTTCCGATTAATCTTTCTACTTCTTTTCCGTCTTTGAATAGAATTAGGCAGGGGATGCTTGAGACTTGGTATTTTCCGGCTAGTTCTTTGTTGTCGTCTACGTTGATTTTTACGAATTTGACTTCTTTCATTTCTTCGGCTAGTTCTTCGATAACTGGGGAAAGCATAAGACATGGCATGCACCATTCTGCGAAGAAATCTACTACAACTAGTTTGTGTCCGTTTTTAATGATTTCGTTGAATTCTTGATCTGAAATCTCCATTGCTGATTCGTTGTTTTCCATTTTGTTCTGAAATCGCCTCTTGATTTATTAATCATTGGTTGAAAAAGAAAAATGGAGTTAATAAATGTTTTTGTTGTGGTGTGTTGTTAGATTAGAAGATGTAGTATCATTTAAACGAATAATTTTAGAAACCGAAGGTTTTTTAAAGTTTAGAATTATCATAGTAGTAATATGTTCCCCAGCCTTGCTTCGGCGACGCTGGGTTTTAATATCTTATTCTTCTTTTATTTTTTCGGTTATTTCATCTATACAAAAAGATTCATCACAGATATGTTTTAAGTAATTTGACGAAGTAGATCTGAAATAAGCATTTATTACTTTCTTCCCTAGTTTTTGTGCTTTTTGTATCGCGGGTACAAAATCCTCATCTCCAGAAACAATTATTGCTATTTCATAAAGATTTTCGTAGGCTCCTGGAACTAAATCAATTGCTAAATAAATATCATCTCCTTTGACATCGAAACTAACTTTTCCATCCTTTTTGTGTTTTCTCATTCTACATAAGATAACTTTAAAGTTGGGTATTTTTCTAAGAAAATCAAAGAATTTTTGCTGTTCCCAATATCTTTCTTTATTAATACCTCTATTTAAGGAAGCGTTATAATAGTAAGTTGAAGTTAGAAGTTTATTTTCTGATAGAAGAGAAATGAGTTTTCTAAAATCTATCCTTTTTATTCTTAGGTCTTTCAGGCTGTAATAAAGGTTACTTCCATCAATGAATATTGCGACTCTCTCTTTTTCCATAAGATTATATATAAAAAGTTGTTATAAATGTTGTGGAGTCGTTATGTCATTTGTTATCTGCTTATAAAGATCTTCGAGTCTTTGTTTTACTATTTCTTGGTTTTCGTCGTTGATTAATGTATGGTCTGCTAGGTTTATGCATTTGGCTACGGCTTGTCCGGTTTCTTCTTCGCCGATTCCCCTGTCTCTTGCGTCTAGTCTTTGGAATTCTTCCCAGGTTAGTATGTCTCCTTGTCTTTTTCTTTCTTTTAGCATTTCGAATCTTTTTTCTTCTGGGGCATCTACTGCGATTAAGTGGAAGTTGGGTTGTTTTTTTAGGAATTCGATTTCTCCGGGGTTTCTTATGCCGTCGATTATGGCTTTGTTTATCTTTTCGGTTATGATTTTGTTGTAGGCTGTTTCTGCTAGGATATGATTTCCGTGTTCTGCTCTTAGTTTGTTGCCTACGTCTTGTAGGTTTTTTCTTGATTCTGGTAAGTTATTTCTAGTTAGTTCGTTTCTTAGGATGTTTGATAAGGTTAGTTTTGCGAAGCCGTTTTCTTTGAGGAAATCTGCTACTATGCTTTTTCCGGATCCTAGGCTACCGGTTAGGCCGATTATTGTTGGGTTTGTTGATGGGGTTATGGTAGGTGTTGTGGTGGGTGTTTGGGTTGAAAGGGTTGAGGGGGTTTGGGTGAGAAGGGCTTGGGCTGGAGGGAGTTGGGTGGTTGGCGTAGTGAGTGTTGGCATGGTTTGTGTTGTTGGTTGGGAGGTTGTGGTTGAGTTAGTTATAGTCTCATTATTTTTTCTTTCATTTATTAGATTAATTTTGGTTTCATAATATTCGATTGATCGTTTTAAACATTTTAGTATGTCTCCTTGATATTCTTCAACTTTTATGTCATCTCTATTTGATAGGAGAATGTCCATTACTTCATCGTCTATTTGTTTTATGTCTCTGGATTTGAATGGTCCGTAAACTATTCTTTTTATTCCGCTTTGGATTATGGATCTCATACATTGGACGCATGGTGGGCCGGTTACGTAAAGTGTAGAATCTTCTAGAGGTAATTGTTTGTTTATGATGGCGTTTTTTTCTGCGTGTTCCATAAACAGATATTTATGGGGTCTTTTTAGGATTACTTTTGAGTCTGTGGATCCTTGAGGAGGTCCGTTATATCCGACACTGAGAATTTTATTTTTTTTGTCTACAATTACTGCTCCATGCTTGGCTGAGGGGTCTATAGATCTTGAAGAAATGAATAGGGCCATGCCCATGAAGTATTCGTCCCAATTTGGTTTGTCCCAATGCTCGAAAGGATCTTTTATCATTAAATGAAATAGGTAAAATGGTTTTTAAAGAGAATTGTTGGAGAGGATATATGTTAATAGTGAAACGATAATTTTAAAACGTTAGAGATTATACATATTATATTATTAGAAAATGAATGAAAAAATATTAAAATTAATTGAAGGAATGTATGAGGAAGGAGATTTTAAGTATCATATTTCTGCTGTTGTAAAGAATGCTATGCTTTTAGCTGATAGACTTGGGGCGGATAAAGACGTTGTGGAGATGGCTGCTTATCTACATGATATGGCTCGTTCACTTGATAGAGAAGATTTAAATGAATTTGTAAAGAAAAATGAGCATCATATTTTGGGTGCTGAACAGAGTAGAGAATTTCTAAAGGATTTGGGATATGATGATGAATTTATTGAAAAGGTTGTATATTGTATTTTGACCCATAGGGGAAGGGCTAAACCAGATCCGGAAACATTGGAAGCTGAAATTATTGCTTGTGCTGATGCAATGGCTCATTTTGATACATTTTTAGATTTGTTCCCATTGTTTATAAAAACAAATAATGGTTCTTTTGAAAAGGCTGTAATTGAAATTGAAAAGAAAATGGAGAGAAATTGGGAGAGAAAGCTTACTCTTCCTGAGGCTAAGGAAATAGTAAAGGATAAACATGAGGCAATTACGATTTTGATAAAAAGCATGAAAGAATATATTTAGGGTGAATTATCAATTTCTAGAAATTATTGTATGTTTAATCTAAACAATCAATTTCTCATAACCATATTTTTCTAAATGATCTTCGATATCTTGATAGGATTTTCCGCAGATCATTCCACCGGCTATGAAATCTTCTTGGGTTATGTCTGCGAGACAGAAATCTGGTGTTTGGAAGTTTTCTTTTTCTTCTAGTGAATTGAATTCGAAATCTATTACTATTAAGCCTTTTAGTTCGTCTTGGAAGACATCTATTTCGGCTATTAAGTTATTGTGCTGGTAGTTGTATCTTATTTTTCTTACTTTTTTGCCCTCTAATTTTGATATTTCTGTGAATTCTTCTTCGGTTAGGGGGATTGTGTGTTCCATGTGATGGGAAGCATCTCCATCGTTTATTGGTTGTTTTTTTGTTATTTTGTATTTGTTTCCGTCTTTTCTTATACGGATTTTTGGGTGTGCTTTTGATTTGGGAATGTAGATGTCTATGATTTCTTTAGAGTTAGATGATTCTAGGTTTTCTGGGATTGACTTTGCTAAAAAGGTTAGTTCTATTTCTTCCATGTTGATTTGATAAATTTGGAATATAAAAGGTTAATGGATCAAATATTTTATTAATCAAATTCATAAGTATCTCCTTCATTAATAATAACAAAGTCTATACCGTTCTCTGGTAGGAATTTTGATGGAATGCTGTGATTGGCTCCCTTAATACTAAGCATACCATCGTGAACTGGGAAAGCTTTTTTTGGTTTAACTTTTAGTGCATAATCTACAGCGTCAGATATTTTACACCAAGGACCTGCAACGGGGAGGGCCAATATGTCTACTTCTTTCTCTGGATTATAGAAACTATCTCCTGGGTAGAATAATTTGTTGTTTATAAAAAACCCAGTATTTTGGACATCTCCAAATTCTTGATAAATAGTTTCATGTTTCCTTTCAATTGCTTCTATAAGTATCTCTTTGATATTTAGATTTGCATTGTTTTCCATAACTTCGTGTTTAATCTCTTCTGCTTCGAGTAACTTGCTAACACTTTTGTTTGTAATTATTCTAGCCTCTGGATTGGATTTTAATATTTCTTTTAACGAAGAAATATGTATATGATCTGCATGTTCATGCGTTATTAGAATTGCATCTAAATCTAGGGCTTCCTTGATAACTATATCCAAGTCTGTATATCCTCCAGGATCGGTTAGGATTTTAACCCCGTTATCTTCAATTAATAAACAACAATGTCCGAATTTTTTAACTTTCATTTTGCTATGTGATGTTTGCAGTTCTATATTAAGTGTTGAGGTTAAGAAGTTATAAGGTTTTCTGTTATTAGAAGAATTAATCTAGTTAGACCCTCACTCCTACATCATCAAAATATTCTTCGACAACTTTTTTTAGATCTAGTAGATATTCTTCGGTGATGTCTGATTCGTTTTCGAATCCTTTTCCTACGAATTGGTGGTTGTTTTTGAATCCTTGGAGGTAGAACTTTTGATTGTTGTTAGTGTTATTGTTGTTTTGGGTTAGGGATTTGAGCCATTCCATCATTCTTCGGATTTCGGGTTCGTCGTGGAATTTTGGGAGGATTGTGGTTCTGAATTCGTGGTTTTTGAAATTGGAAATGATTTTTATGCTTTCTTGGATTTTTTCTAGATTTATGCTTCTGTTAACGATTTCTTCGTATTTTTCTTTTCCGGCTTTTATGTCCATGGCTATGTAGTCGACTAGATTGTTATCGATTAGTAATTTTAGTTTATCGGGGAAACTGCCGTTGGTGTCGATTTTGACTTTGTAGCCCATGGCTTTAATTTTCTTGATAAAATCTAGGTCTAAGCTGATTAGTGGTTCTCCTCCCGTTATGCAGACACCGCCTAGATATTTTTTTCTTTTGTTGAAAAAATCTAGTATTTCTTGTTCGCTGTAGATTCTTCCTTTGCTGTCGATGACTAATTCCGGATTATGGCAAAAATTACATCTAAAGTTACATCCAAATAAAAATATGGTGCAGGCTATTTCGTTGGGGTAATCAATTAGGGTTGTTTTTTGTATTCCTTTAATTAGCATTATTACATGACACTGTGAAAAGCTTTCTTTCTTGCCATTCGGCTTGCTTTCCTTCGTTCCATTGTCGTAGTGGCCTTAAATAGCCGACGATTCTGGAATACCTTTCACACTTTGTCCTTTTTTGTTTTTCCATTTTTATACCTCTTTATTTAATTTAATGTTAGGTTGAGGGTTGGTGTTAATTTCTGGATTGTTGATGGATTCGGAGTTGTTAATGGAGTTGGGATTGGTGTTAATTGAGGTGTTGGTTATGGGTTCTGGATTGGTATTGGGAGAAGGGTTAGCTATAGGCTCTGGAGGAGCATTTTGATCTGGATTACTAATGGGCTTCGGATTGGTATTGGGTTCGGGGTTTATGTTGGTGTTGGATTCTGTGTTTGTGTTAGGTTCTGTGTTAGTTTTAAGTTCTGGACTGATGTTGCAATTTGTATTGGTGTTGCATTCTGCTTCTGGTTTATATGAGATTTTCTCGTCGCATTTTGGGCAGTATTCATGGTCGCCTGCTAAATAACCGTGTTCGGGGCATATTGAAAATGTGGGGGTTAGGGTGAAGTAAGGTAGTCTGAAACTTTCTGCTATTTTTTTGATTAGGAGTTTAACTCCATTTTTATCTAGTTTCTCGCCGACAAAAGTGTGGAATACGGTTCCTCCGGTGTATCTGATTTGTAGATCGTCTTGTAGTTCTAGGGCTTCGAATAGGTCATCGGTATAATCAACTGGGAGTTGAGATGAATTGGTATAGTAGGGTTTGCCTCCTTTTTTTACGGCTGGTTCGTTTGCTACTATGATTTTTCCGAATCTTTTTCTGTCACTGTTGGCGAAACGGTAAGTTGTTCCTTCTCCTGGAGTTGCTTCTAAATTGTAAATGTTTCCTGTTTCGGATTGGTATTCTTCTAGTTTTTCTCTCATGAAATCTAATACTTTTATTGAGAAGGCTCTACCTTTTTCAGTGGTTATGTCTTCTCCGGGCATGAAGTTAATTATGGCTTCATTCATTCCGAGTAAGCCGATTGTTGCGAAATGGTTTTTCCAGTAACCGTCGAATCTTTTTTTGACGTTTCTTAGATAAAATCTTGAGTAAGGGTATAGTCCGATGTCGGTGAATCTTTCTAATGTTTTTCTTTTGATTTCTAGGCTTTCTTTGGCTTGTTCCATTAGGTTTCCTAGTTTTGCTAGGAAATCATTTTCATCGATAGCGGTGAAACCTATTCTAGGGATATTGATGGTTACGACTCCAATGGATCCTGTCTGAGGATTTGCTCCAAATAAACCGCCGCCTCTTTTTCTTAGTTCGGTTTGGTCTAATCTTAGACGGCAACACATGCTTCTGCTATCTTCTGGGTTCATATCTGAGTTGATAAAATTTGAGAAGTAAGGGATTCCGTATTTGGCAGTCATTTCCCATATGAGGTCATAGTTTTCATTATCCCAATCGAAATCTTTGGTGATGTTGTATGTGGGGATTGGGAAAGTGAAAACTCTTCCGGAAGCGTCGCCTTCAATCATGACTTCTGCGAAAGCTTTGTTGATCATGTCCATTTCATCTTGGAATTCTTTGTAAGTTTCCTTTTGAGGTTGGCCTGCAATAATTACTGGTTCGTTTTTCATGTATTCGGGGATTTTTAGATCCATGGTGATATTTGTGAAAGGGGTTTGAAAGCCGACTCTTGTTGGGACTGCTAGATTGAATAGAAATTCTTGCATGGCTTGTTTTACTTGATCATAGTTTAGATTATCGTATCTTATGAATGGGGCTAATAGTGTGTCGAAGTTTGAGAATGCTTGGGCTCCTGCGGTTTCTCCTTGAAGTGTGTAGAAAAAATTGACCATTTGTCCTAGGGCGGTTCTTAGATGTTTTGCGGGCCTGGATTCGACTTTTCCTGGAACACCCTTGAAACCAGTTACTAACAAATCCTTTAAATCCCATCCCACACAGTAAGCGCCTAGAGTTCCTAAGTCGTGGATATGTAAGTGAGTTTCTTCGTGGGCTTTTCTTATAGATTCTGGGTAGATTCTTCTCATCCAGTAATTTGTGATTATTTTTGTTGCGATATAATTATTTAGTCCTTGTAGTGAAAAGCCCATGTTTGAGTTTTCTTTTATCATCCAGTCGTTTAAACCGATATAATCCTCGACTGCTTCTATCGTGTCAAACATTCCCTTAACATCTCTGAGCTCTTCGTGGCTTTTTCTGTAAAGAATGTAGCTTTTTGCAGTTTTGGCGTGGCCTTTTTCAATTAAGGTTTTTTCTACAAGATCTTGGACCATCTCAACACCAGGAATGGATCCTTCGGGATGTTCTTTTCCCAACTGTTCGGATACAATGTTTGAGATCTCTTCAGTCTTATCTCTATTATGACCTCCGACAGATTTCACTGATTTCCAAATAGCTTCTGCTATTTTGTCTTTATCAAACAAAACTACTGTGCCGTCTCTTTTTCTTATTTTTTTTATCATCTTTTTTGTTCTTTTATTTAATCCCAGTCTAAACTTCCGGCGGTTTGATATTCAGTCACCTTTGTTTCGAAGAAGTTTTTTTCCTTATTTAGATCTGTTGATTGCGACATCCAAGGGAATGGGTTTTCTATGTTGTAGAATTTTGGTAGGCCGATACGTTCTAGTCTTCGGTCTGCTATGCATTTGACGTACTGGGCGAATTGTTCGGGGTTGATGCCTAATAGGCCGTTGGGGCAGGCGTCGTAGGCGTATTTGATTTCTAGATCTACTGATTTTTTTATTAGTTCTATTACTTCTTGTTGGAATTGAGGTGTCCATACTTCTGGGTTTTCAGTTTTGATTGTGTTGATAAGGTCGCAGCCAAAAGCTAGATGAATAGACTCGTCTCTCATGATGTACTCGAATTGTTCGCCTACTCCGGTCATTTTATGTTGTCTTTTTAGAGCGAGCATCATTGCAAAACCTGCATAGAAAAAAATGCCTTCCATGATTACATAATAACCGATTAGATCGTGTAGGAATTTCTGGATGTTTTCTTGAGAGTCTACCTTGAAGTTTGGGTCGAAGACTGATTTAGTTAGTTCGATAACGAAATCGTCTTTTTCCTTTATCGAGGGGATTGTTTGATACATGTTGTAGATTTCTTCGGGGTCTAGTCCGAGCGTGTCGCAACAATAGATGAAAGTGTCTGTATGTATTGCTTCTTCGAATGCTTGTCTTAGTAAGTATTGTCGGCATTCGGGGTTTGTTACGTGATTGTAGACAGCTAGGACTATATTGTTGGCAGTTAGAGATTCTGCGGTTGAGAAAAATCCAAGGTTCCATAGTATCATACGTCTTTCTGTTTCGTTGATTTTGATGTCTGATTTCCATTGTTGAACATCGTCTTGCATTGGGATTTCTTCAGGAACCCAGTTATTTGCAACTCCGTTTTTGTAATGTTCCCTTGCCCATAAGTATTTCATGGGCAAGATTTTATTTGGATCTGTTTTTAAGTTATCTAGTATTGACATTTTATTCTCTTTTTATTTATAATATTTATTTTGGTTTATTAACTTAATTGGTCTTTGAAATGATATTTGATTATTGGCAAGCCTCGCAATCTTGATCATCAATTAAGCATAATTTTGGTTCTTGTTTTATTTCGGTGTTGAGTTGCATTGAGGGTAGGGAGGCTGGTACGGGGATTGGTGTTTCTGGTGCGGGGTTGGGTTTGGTTTCTTCTTCAATTTTGTTGTTATCACGAGTTTGAGTGAATCCGTATTTTCCTGCGTCTAAAGTAGATTTCTCAATTTGTGTTGCGGCCATGCCTCTTAGATAATAAGTAGTTTTTAGTCCTTTTGTCCAGGCGTAGGTGTAGGCTTCGTCTAGTTTCTTACCAGAAATTCCTTTGATGAAAATATTTAGCGATTGACTTTGATCTATCCATTTTCCTCTGGCGGCTGCGATGTCTATTAGAGTATGTGGGTCGATGTCAAAAGCTTCAGTATATTTTTGTTTTAAGTCATGAGGAATTGCTGCGATTTTTGTTAGATTTCCGTCGTTATATTTTAGTTGTTCTAGCATTTCTTCGTTCCAAAGATTAAGTTTTTTTAGATCATTGACTAAGTAGTGGTTTACTATGGTGAATTCTCCGGTTACATTTGCTTTTACGTAGATATTTTTGTAGATAGGTTCTATGCATGGATAGGCTCCCGAGATGTTGCCGATTGTTGCGGTTGGAGCGATTGCCATAATGTTTGAGTTTCTTATTCCATGTTCTTTGACGTGTTGTCTGACCTTGGCCCAATCTAGTCTTTCTTCTCTTGAAACGTCTATTTTCATTTCTCTTTCTTGTTCTAGTAAATCTAATGTATCTATTGGGAATATTCCGCGATCCCATTTTGATCCCTTGTATGACGAGTAGGGGCCTCGTTCTTTTGCTAATTCTGAAGAGGTTAGTATGGCATGATATGAAATTGCTTCCATGCTTTTATCGGAGAATTCTATCGCTTCTTTTGATTCGAAGTTTATCCCTAGTTGAAATAATGCGTCCTGGAATCCCATTAAACCAAGCCCTACTGGCCTGTGTTTTAAGTTAGAGTTTTTTGCCTCTTTTGTTGGGTAGAAGTTTATGTCGATTACGTTATCGAGCATTCTCACGGCAAGTTTGATTGTTTTTTCGACTTCTATAGTATCTAAGGAACCGTTTGTTATATGTTTTCCGAGGTTTATTGATCCAAGATTGCAGACGGCTATTTCATCTTCGGATGTGTTTAAGGTTATTTCTGTACATAGGTTTGATGAGTGGATGACTCCGACGTGATCTTGAGGGGATCTTATGTTGCAAGGATCTTTGAATGTTATCCAAGGGTGGCCGGTTTCGAATAACATTGAGAGCATTTTTCTCCAGAGTTTTTTTGCGCTGACAATTTTGGATTTTTCTAATTCTCCTCTTTTTGCCATTTCTTCATATTCTAGATATTTTTTTTCGAACTTCTTTCCATAAAGGTCATGAAGTTCGGGAACTTCGTGTGGTGAAAATAATGTCCAATCTTCACTTTTTGCTAAGCGTTTCATAAATAAATCTGGGATCCAGTTTGCAGTATTCATGTCGTGGGTTCTTCTCCTTTCATCACCAGTGTTTTTTCTTAAATCTAGGAAATCTTCTATTTCTAAGTGCCAAGTTTCTAAATATGCTACGACTGCTCCGCGTTTTCTTCCGCTTCTGTTTATAGCTAAAGCTCCGTCGTTTGCGATTTTTAGAAATGGGATAACTCCTTGGCTTTCTATTTTGTTGCTTTTTATTTCTGAACCGACTCCTCGGATATTCGTCCAGTCGTTTGCAACACCTCCGGACCATTTTGAGAGTTGTGCATTGTCCCCATAACTTTTGAATATATGAGTTAGGTCGTCCATGACGGTTGTTAGATAACAAGAGCTTAATTGAGGATGGCTGGTCCCTGAGTTGAAAAGAGTTGGAGAAGAAGAGACGAATTTTAAAGAAGATAATAGGTTGTAGAATTCAATGGCTTTTTCGTTTTTGTCTTTTTCGTTTAAAGCTAAACCCATTGCGACTCTCATCCATAAGCTCTGGGGCATTTCTATTCTTCTTTTTCCGATTCTAGATAAATAACGATCATAGAGAATTTCTATTCCCATGTATTGCAATAAGTTGTCGCGTTCTATTTTTAGTTCTTTGCTTAATCTTTCTAGATCGAATTCTTGTAGTCTTTTATCTAATATGCCTTCTTCGATTCCTTTTTGGATACTGTATGTAAAGGAACTTCTGTATAGGTTTTCCATGTTGGGGTTTTGATAAGATTCACCGACGACCTCGCTGTAAAGTTTGAATAGGAATAATCTTGCGGATACGTAACTATATGCAGGGTCTTTTTCTATAAATGAGATTGAGGATAGGATAAGTGCTTTTTCAATTTCTCCTACGGTGACTCCATCGTATATATTTCTGACGACTTCGCTTGAGATCTCTTCTGGGGAAATTTCGTTTTCGAATCCCTTGGAGGCGTGTTTTATTATCTGGTTGACTTTACTTAAGTCAAATAATAATGTACGTCCATCGCGTTTTTTAACTCTTAAACGACCTAGTCTTGCTTTTTCAAAAGTTATCTCCTCTTGTTTTTTTCTTTCTTCACTTCTTTTCGCTCTGTAAAGTATGTATTCTTTGGCAAGTTCGTAAAGGTCGTTGTCGACGAGATGTTTTTCTACTATGTCTTGGATGTTTTCAACGTTTGGATAGAAATCTATAAATCTGGTTTGAACTTCGTTTACTATATTTGAAACTATTTCATCTAATATTTTTTCATCTATTTCAGATTTTGTTGATCTGACTGATTTCATTATGGCTTTTTTTATTTTTTCCGAATTGAATTCTACGACCTCGCCATTTCTTTTTGTTATGAACATTTGTGATTCTGCTAGTTGCATTTTATAACTCCTTTATTTCATCTTTGAAATCTTTTATATCCTGAAAGTCTCTGTAAACTGAAGCAAATCTTATATATGCTATTTTGTCAAGTTTTTTTAGTTTATTCATTATTAATCTTCCCAGGGTTTCGCTTTTTATTTCTTTTCCACTTGCCAAAAGCTTTTCTTCTATCTCGTTTACTGTATTGTCAATTTTTTCTATGGAGATGGGGCGCTTCTCGCAAGCTTTCATTAATCCGTTCTTAACTTTTTCTTGTGAAAATCTTTCCCTTCTTCCATCTTTTTTGACAATTATTATCTCCTTTTTTTCGGGTTTTTCGTATGTTGTAAAACGTCTTTTGCATTTCAAACATTCTCTTCTCCTTCTCGTACCATCTGGAGATTCACGTTTATCTGTTACTCGTGTGTCTGAATTACAAAATATGCATTTCATTTTTTATGCAAAAATAAGCTTTTACTACTTTAGAGAAATATACAATATCTTGTACCTATCCTCTTTTTTTAATCAACTTATTGTATGACTGAATTATACAGAACATTATAGTATATAAATATTTCCATACAAAATATGGTATGTTGGGTTGATTTTAGGGGTGGATTGGTTTTGAGGTACAAGATCTAGATTTTGGATTTTGGGAAAACGTTTATAAGGTAAAATGTATTGTTTAGTTGTAAGAGAGGGAAAATGGCGTATCAAAATCTTGATGTATATTCAATTGTTGCAGATTCTTTGGGGATTTCGGTTCCTTCGGCTATAGGGTTGTTGGCGGTTATTGGGGTATGGTCGTTAGTTTGGAAAGGTATTGCTTTGTGGAAGTCGGCTGGGAAGAAACAACTTGTTTGGTTTGTGGTTTTGTTGATTGTGGATACGGTTGGAATATTGGAGATATTGTATATATTTGTGTTTTCGAAGATGAAAGGTGGGGCTGGTAAGGTTAAAGAGGATGAGAAGGTTAAGAGTGGTGAAGGTGGAAAGGGTTCTAGAGTTGGGAAGAAGAAAGGTAGGAAGTAGTTAGATTAGTTTTATAATTTCTTTATTTTTGAAGTTTATTGGTTTGAGTTTTAGGTCTTTGTATATTTTGTTTGGGATTCTTATGTTTGTTAGATAAATGTTGTTGAGTTTTTTATTTATATTAAAACCAAATATATTTAAACGCAATTGTTTATGTTTATTAATGGTAGATTGGAAGAGTGTGATGGAGAGTGTTGTGAATTTTGGTTCGGATTATCCTTATGTTAGGACTATTGTTGCTGTTGTGGTTTTGTTTTTGTTTTTGAATTTTGTGGTTTCGTTGGTAAGGGGGATTTTGATGAAGAGGGTTAAGAGGAAAAAACAGAAGTCTAATGTGGAAATATTTTCTAAAGTTTTGAGAGTGTCTATTTTTATTATTTTAGTTATTTTTGCTATCTCTTCTTATGAGGATTCTTGGGCTGGGTTGGGGTTGGGGTTGGGATTATTTTCTGCGGCTCTTGGGTGGGCCTTGCAAAAACCAATTACAGGAATTGCAGCTTGGATTATGGTAGTGTTAAGGAGACCTTTTGAGATTGGAGATAGGGTGATAATTGGAGGGGTTAAGGGAGATGTTATTGATATTAGTTTGACGCATATTTTTT
>Ga0187833_10001732_pt1 | contig 24421 bp, 22 predicted proteins | sample ETNtaG_37_FD_167968 | JGI IMG/M metagenome (GOLD analysis project Ga0187833, IMG submission 167968) | Marine microbial and viral communities from oxygen minimum zone, Eastern Pacific Ocean - ETNP2014_SV_400_PacBio MetaG (Illumina Assembly) | ecosystem: Environmental > Aquatic > Marine > Hypoxic...
GTTCCTGGGGATGTGACGTGATCAATATGTCTACAGTACCAGAAATTTGTCTAGCACGGGAACTGGCATTGGAATACCAGAGCATTGCTATGAGTACCGATTATGACTGCTGGCACGAAAGTGAAGAAGAGGTCACCATGGAGATGATCTTTGCTGTCATGAAAAAAAATGTAAATAATGTGAAAAAACTAATTGAGCATGCCATCCCGCTTATAAAAAAGAACAATAGATAGGTAATATTAATGGACATTGAACATTTAAAAAACAGCATTCGTAATATACCTGATTATCCAAAGCCAGGTATTCAATTCAAGGATATTACACCAATTTTGCAGGACCCTGAATTGTTTGGTAATGTAATTGACATGTTCTACGATAGATACAAAAGTGAAAAAATTAACGTTATTGTGGGTATTGAAAGCAGGGGCTTCATATTTGCCGCACCACTTGCATTAAAACTTGGTTGTAGCCTAGCCATTGCCCGTAAGCCTGGCAAGTTGCCCTATGAAACTGTCAGTGCAGAATATAGTTTAGAATACGGTCTGGATACTCTAGAATTGCATATTGATGCTATCAAATCTGGTGAAAGAGTACTTATTGTGGATGATCTTTTGGCCACGGGAGGTACTGCTAAAGCGGCGGGTGAATTAGTGACGAAGTTAAAGGGTGATATTGTATGCTTTGCCTTTCTTATCAATCTTGTTGAATTAAGAGGGATTGATATGCTAAAACCCCACCCAATATTTTGTATTGTTGAAGATTAAATAGTATACGTCACCAATTAAATAATGTTATTCAATAATCTAAAATCTAAAATCCAAAATCGCGATGCTTGCATCGCAGTCATCGGCCTCGGTTATGTGGGTTTACCTTTGGTAATTCGCTTCTCAGAGGAAGGCTTCCGGGCCATCGGTTTTGATATTGATAAAGAGAAAGTGGAGAAGCTTAACAAGGGTGAAAGTTATTTGAAACATATTCCATCTTCTTCTATAGATGCTGCAGCTAATAATGGCTTCAGTGCTACAAGCGACTGGGAGAAAATATCAGAATGCGATGCTATCTTAATATGTGTTCCCACTCCTCTCGGTTCACATAAGGAGCCTGACCTGAAGTACATCAGAGGGACGATGGATTTCATCAAGCCGCATCTGCGGGCAGGCCAGCTGCTGATCCTGGAGAGTACATCCTATCCTGGCACTACGGAGGAAGAACTGGTTCCTGTAGCTGAAAGGAGGGGTTTTACTGTGGGTGAGGACTTCTTTGTGGGCTTTTCACCAGAGCGCGAAGACCCGGGTAATACCACGTTCACCATCAAGGATATTCCCAAGGTGGTCAGTGGTGTAACAGATAACTGCCGGAATGTGGTGGATGCATTGTACAGTTCTATTGTTGAGAAGACTGTCCCTGTCAGTTCCACTCGGGTGGCGGAAATAACTAAGTTGCTGGAAAACATTTATCGTGCGGTGAATATCGGCTTGGTAAACGAGCTGAAAATGGTGGCGGATAAGATGGATATTGACATTTTCGAGGTGATAGATGCCGCCGCTACCAAACCTTTCGGTTTCACCCCTTATTATCCCGGTCCCGGTTTAGGGGGCCACTGTATCCCCATTGACCCCTTTTATCTTACCTGGAAGGCACGGGAGTACGGTATCCACACCCGGTTTATTGAACTGGCCGGTGAAATCAATGCCAGCATGCCGAAGTGGGTAGCGAATAAAGTGACAGAAGCGCTGGCACAGCAGGAGAAAGATCTACAGGGGGCTAAGGTGCTTATCCTCGGTGTGGCCTATAAGAAGAATGTGGCTGATCATCGGGAAACACCGGCATTCAAGCTCATGGAATTGCTTTTAGATAGTAAGATAGAACTGGATTATCACGACCCTTATGTGCCGCAATTGAACAAAACGAGAGATTATGATTTCCGGATGTCTAGTGTAGATATCTCTGCAGAGACATTGGCGGGCTATGATCTAGTTATCTTGACGACAGATCACGATGTCTTTGATTACGATCTTATCCTTCAAAATGCGAAATACATTATTGATACGCGAGGCCGATATCGCTATAATAAATCTGTTCTGAGAGCATGAAGAAAATACTGGTAACAGGCGCTGCAGGTTTTATTGGTTTTCACCTTTCCAAATCATTATTAGATAACGATCATGAAATTTTGGGTATTGATAATATTAATGATTATTACGATGTTAACCTCAAACATGCCCGCCTCGATCAATTAAAGCTTTACAAAAACTTCAAGTTTGAGAAAGTGGATATTGCTAATAGAGAATCACTCACCAAAGCTTTCACTGATTTCAAGCCCCAAAAAGTAATCAACCTTGCGGCTCAAGCTGGAGTGAGGTACAGCCTAGAAAATCCTCATGTATATATGCAATCAAATTTAGTTGGATTTTTGAATATAATTGAGCTCTGCCGCCATAATGATGTGGAAGGTTTGATCTACGCATCCAGCTCATCGGTTTACGGCGGAAATACAAAAATCCCATTCAGTGTAGAAGATAGAGTTGACAAGCCCATAGCACTTTATGGTGCTACTAAACGCGCCAATGAACTTATTGCCCACTCTTATTCCCATCTCTACGGTCTCCGGACCACTGGCTTACGTTATTTTACAGTTTATGGCCCTTGGGGTCGCCCGGATATGGCCATGTTTATTTTTACGAAGAAAATATTAGCTGGAGAATCCATCCTAGTGTTTAATAATGGTAAAATGAAAAGGGATTTCACCTATATTGATGACATTATTGCAGGTACGCGTGCTGCTATTGAAAAAAATTATAAATGTGAAGTCTTCAACCTTGGTAATCATAAAAGCGAACAACTAATGGATATGATTATTATGATAGAAAAAGAGTTAGGCAAAAAAGCGATTATTGATTTTCAACCAATGCAACCTGGAGATGTTTCGGTAAGTTTTGCTGATATTGATAAATCAGTAAAGATGTTAGAATATATACCCAATACTAATGTCGACGTAGGTATCTGTAAATTTATTAACTGGTATAAAGACATATATAAAATAGCCGTTTAGCCGCTAATGTTGTTAGAATACTTATATGACAAAACAATGGCAGTATTTACGTTATGGTTTTTAAAGACTTTCTTGTTAACATCGTAGATGAATAAAAGTTATGCAAATCTTGAAGTCCTGAATTTTTACCAGAAATTGCCATTTAATTATTATAAAAATGTAGATACTGCAGCAGGGTCGATAACAAAAACCAACTCGCTTCTGTATTATCCCGTTTTACCACCTATTCTTAATCATGGAATTAAAGTACTTGATGTAGGGTGTGGTGTAGGATGGCTTGTTAACGGAATTAACTTCCATTATAAAAAATATGGTAGCTCAGCTTCTGGTATTGACTACAATTCTGTGGCGATAAAACAAGCACAGGAGATCGCTTCACGTTTGGGTATTAAGTCAGATTTTATTGAGTCTGATCTGTTTGAGTTCCAGCCAAGTGAACCATATGGACTTGTGACATCAGTTGGAGTATTGCATCATACAAACAATTGTATTGAGGGCTTGTTGCATATATTTCGTCATTGTATTAGACGGGGAGGTTATGCCTTCATTGGCTTGTATCACAAATATGGGCGCAAGCCCTTTTTGGATCATTTTAACGATCTAAAAAGACAAGGGCTGAGCGAGGAAAAATTGTTGAAGGAATTTATGAAACTTCGTTCTGGTAGCGGAGACAAGCTTCATGATTTGTCTTGGTTTTATGATCAGGTTTTGCACCCTCACGAAACTCAACATACACTCAAAGAATTGATACCTGTATTGCACTCTGAGAATATGGAACTGATATCAAGCTCGATAAACAAGTTTGAATCATTCAAAACAGAAGATGAACTTATTGAAAAAGAAAAGTCATACTACACACTTGCCACGAAAAAATTAAGAGACAAGATCTATTTCCCAGGTTTCTTTGTATTTCTCGCAAAAAAACGGGCTTGAAGGGTTCTGCGGATTCTTGAAGAGACAACTGACTGAAAAGGTGGCATCAGAAAGGAACAAACAATTAGAAGAGCTATGCATTTAGTGATTGTTTTGGGACTTTATCCATAAAAATTTTATGAGGTAGAAAATAGTATGAGACCTGTAGATAGAGAAAATATGATATATACAACAAAACTTGGATGTCCTATAGATATGGAAGAAAAAGTCATGTTTGATTTACTTAAAGAGTATTGCCCAAAAGGTAGTAAGGTGTTAGATATTGGATGTGGTAGTGGCGAGATTACTTTGGAAATTTCAAAGTTGGGATACAAAACAGAAGGAGTTGATTTTTCTCCAATTGCAATTGAAAAAGCAAAAAACAATGGAATTGAATGTAGAGTTATTGATGTAGATGCTGGATTACCATACGAAGACAACCAATTTGATGCAGTTTGGATGGGTGATGTAATAGAACATGTTTTTGACCCTGTTTTTGTATTAAAAGAAATAAATAGAGTTGTTAGAAATAATGGTCTTCTTTTGTTAACTGTACCTTATGATTTATCCTTAGGTTTAAGAATCCGGACATTATTTGGTGTATCATATCAAGAAGCTACATATCGTGAAAGAGGTCAGTATAAGCACCACACATTTTTCTCAAAAAGTTTAATCCAGTATATGTTAGATGATTCATCTTTTGATATAAAACAATTTGCGATTAAAACAAAAGCACCTTTTTTCAATAAAAGTTTTATTACTAAAAATAAATACGCTTTACTATTTGGCGGTACAATGATCTTCCTTTGTAAAGTGAAGTAACTAATACTCTAAAATACTATAATTAATAGTACGTTAAAAAAACGAGTAATAATAGGCAGTTTCTGGTTGTATACATTACAGGGATTTTCTACTGTTTTAATGTTAATACAAACAGTTGTTCTTGCTCGATTGTTAACTCCTGAACATTTTGGTATCGTTGGCGTCTTTTTAATCTTTTCTGCTGCCCTAGAAAGCTTTACGCAGGCTGGATTAACGAAAGCATTGATACAACGGAAAAATCTCAATAGAGATTTTCTTAATACTGCATGGGCTGTATCTATTATAAGAGGAATTATTCTATTTTCTCTGGTTTTCATCAGCAGTACAATAGTTGTCGATTTTTTCAATACACCAAAGGCCTTGCCAGTAATCAAGGTGCTTGGGTTCAGTATGTTATTACAAGGGTTCTATAACCCGGGAACAACTTATTTTTCTCGGGATCTTGATTTTTTTAAACAATTTCTATGGCAAGGCGGTGGTGTTCTGGCAAATTTTCTGGTCAGTATTCCCTTGGCATTTATTCTTCGTAATGAATGGGCTATTGTTTGGGGGATGTTGTCAAGAACTATTGTTACATTGATTCTTTCATTTTATCTTCATCCATCCAAGCCGCATTTTATAATCAAATATGAGGTATTTAAAAAATTATACAAATTTGGTAAATGGATATTTTTTTCAAGTATTTTAGCGTTTTTCGTCAGACAAGGTGATAAGATATTTGTTGCCAAGCTTCTTGACACGACGCTTTTAGGAATATATATAATGGCATGTAGAATAGCATTTCTTCCGCAGTTATTTTCAAAGGTTTTACCAAAAGCTCTATTACCAGCTTATTCCAAATTCCAAAATAACCCCTTGGTTTTAAAGGATAAATATATAGATAGTCTCAAAGGTGTGAGTATTTTTTATTTTCCAGTATTGGGTGGAATAATTGTTTTTTCGGAACCATTTATATTTAATATTTTAGGAGAGAAATGGATTTCAGCACAGTTACCAATGCAAATTCTTGCATTAGCTGTTGGTATTAATTTCCTTATGTTAACAGGGCCATCTTTATTTAATGCAATGGGCAAAACCAGTTTTAATTTCAAGGTAAACTGTGCTAGTGGAATAGTGTTTAGCATTTTTATATATCCATTAGTAAAAACTTATCAAGTTGAAGGAGCAGCATTATGTTATCTTATGATGGTATTAGCAATGTTTATTGTTTGGAAAATAGAGATACGCAACCTAATAGATTTTAAATTTATTGATTTAAGATGTATTCTTTTGCCTCTAATTAGTACAATATTTACCTCAATTCTAATTATTTGTGTAGCTCCTTTATTTAATATGAATAACATTAGTATGTTTATTGGAGCTATTTTTTTTAGTGGTCTAATTTATCTTTTGATTGGGTTATTAATTGAGAAAGTAACGGGTCTCTACTTTATTAAAAGTTTTATTGTAGATATTCGTTTTATAATAACAGGTAAATAATATTAGGTAATTATAAATAGTTTGTCATTCGAAAACATTTTTTGGATGGAATACACACAATATAGAAAGAGAAAGCCTTAGTTGACAGTTTTATGAACTTTTCAAATATATATATTACTTTATTTATATTTTTTTTGTTGATCTTAATAGTAGAAAATATTCGATTTCTATCAATCTATATTAAAAGTGGGACTTTTACCCCGTCGAATTTATTCTTACTTGGATTATTTAATTACGATAGTTCGTTGGGCTACACCCTCAAAAGAAATTTTACTACAAAACCGTTTTGGAAAAATTCTGAAAAAAAACGTAAGAATCTTGACGGTTTTTTTTCCGGCATGGGGAAAGAAATTACTATTAATGAGAACCGTCATAGGGGAAAGATATGTTCCGTTAAGAAGCCTAAGGATACGATTCGTATTATTATGATAGGAGCGTCCACAACATTTGGTGCTCATAATGATGACCCATATACAATACCTCAATTATTAGAGGATGAATTGAACAATAGTTATAAAGATAGATGTTTCGAGGTCATGAACTTAGGTGTTGGAGGTTACAAGTTTCATCAATGCGTTCGACAATATCTAAGAGACTTTATTGAATATGATGTTGATATAATTCTGACGGCATGTTGTTATAATGATTACAAATATTTCCACTCGAATGAAAAAATAGGCCGTATGGGGTTAGATGCGTATGAAAAGAATATCAAGAAATTTTATTCTCAATCACAAATAATACACTATATGAGTTATTTTTGGAATAAAAGCATAACCAGACAAGCCATATTCATCTTTTTAGACAGGTTCGTATTATCGTCTCTCAAGCTTAAAAAAAATACTACAACGAACCGTGCTTATGGCGACTGTTCTATAAATATGAATTATTATAAAACATTCTATACGCCTGAACGTTTCTGGATTAAGAATTATATTAAATGGTATGATGTCTTGTATAAAGAAGTGAAGAAACGTCATCCAAAAGTAAAGCATGCCTTCGTAGGCTTGCCTGTTCTCATGAGCGATGACAAGTTTTATAAAAACTCTGAAGGCTATACATTGCCAGAATCACTCTCGATCACATTAATGTCTTTACGAGGTTATGATTCGAGTAAGCCAGGGCTCGTAGACTATCATGCAAGGTATCTAGCACATACGTATTTTTTTGAAAAATTTCTTCAAAACCAGTCAAAAAAAAATCACGACTCTGATTTTATATCTTTATATTATTCCTTTGCAAATATTCCTTACAAAGAAAGAGTTAAGTATTTTGTTGATGAAGTACATCTGACAAATACTGGAAATAAAATTTTAGCAAATGAGCTATCTAGTATTATTGAAAAAAAGTATCTGTAATTAAAAATAGAAGAAGGAGAATGAAAATATGTCGGTTGCTTATTATGTTATTATTTCAATTGCTGTTTTAGCTGTGTTGGTTTTATGTCCCATTCTTGTAAATAAATTAAATTCAGGGAGAAAAAGCCGAATAGACAAAGATCTTCCTGATGATATGTATACACTTCATTAATTGAATTTTTAGATGAATTAAAATGTACATTTTAGGAATATCATGTTATTATCATGATAGCGCAGCATGTATTGTAAAAGATGGTGTTGTTATTGCGGCTGCTCAGGAAGAACGTTTTACGCGAAGGAAGCATGACCCAAATTTTCCCGTTCACGCTATTAATTACTGTCTAAAGGAAACTAATATTAGTTCTGCACAATTGGACTATGTGGCCTTTTATGATAATCCTTCCCTGACATTTAATAGAATTCTTCATAGTTACCTTGCCGTTGCGCCAAAAGGGGTGAAATCATGGTTGAAAGCGATGCCTATTTGGTTAGGCAAGAAGTTGTTTATTTCTCGAAGAATCAGGAAACATCTTGATTATAATGGGAAAATTTATTTTTCAAAGCATCATGAGGCCCATGCAGCATCAGCCTTTTATCCATCTCCTTTCACTGAATCTGCAATATTGACAATTGATGGTGTGGGTGAATGGGCTACGGCGACATATGGTTTTGGAGTTAGGAATAAAATTAGTCTCAAAAAAGAATTGCGTTTCCCTGATTCTTTAGGGTTGTTATACTCAGCATTTACTTATTTTACAGGATTTAAAGTAAACTCCGGTGAGTATAAGTTGATGGGTCTTGCGCCATATGGTGAGCCTATCTATGTTGATCTAATATATGATCGGTTAATAGACGTTAAAAAAGACGGGTCATTGCGATTAAATATGCGTTATTTTGGTTTCCTGAGTAGCCTAAAAATGACAAATGACAATTTTTCTAAGCTATTTGAGGGACCACCTAGAGTACCTGAAGATGATATTACTAAGCGAGAAATGGATATTGCTGCTAGTATTCAAAAGGTGACAGAAGATATTGTCCTTAAAATGGCAAATCACGTTTACGAAGAAACAAAAGCAAAATATCTATGTTTAGCTGGTGGTGTTGCATTGAACTGTGTTGCTAATGGGCGTTTATTGAGTGAGGGGCCATTTTCAGATATATGGATTCAGCCCGCCGCTGGTGATTCCGGTGGATGCGTGGGGGCTGCATTATTATTGTGGCATAATCATTTTGGAAAGGAACGAGTTGTTCTTGAGAAAATGACGAATAAGCAGGTCGTTTATCTTGGACCTGCTTATTCTGATAAAGAAGTGAATACTTTCTTGGAAAAGCAAAATTGTACGTTTCATAAGCTAGATAAAAACACTCGAGCAAGGACAATAGCGCAAAATATTACCAAAGGTAAAATCGTTGGCTATTTCTGCGGTAGAATGGAATTTGGCCCACGAGCTTTAGGTGCCCGTAGTATTTTGGGAGATCCTAGAAGTTGTGAGACACAATCCACGATGAACTTGAAAATAAAGTATCGTGAATCGTTTAGGCCTTTTGCTCCGTCAGTTATACGTGAAAAAGTATCAGAGTTTTTTGAACTTGAAACACAAAGCCCATTTATGCTTCTAGTTGCAAGAGTGAAAAAAAACCGTTGTTTTCAGCAACTACCTAAAAATAGTCAAAATATGTTAGAAAGATTAAAGTTTATGAGAAGCGAAATACCAGCTGTTACCCATGTTGATTATTCAGCTCGTGTCCAGACGGTCGATAGAAATGATAAACCTGATTATTATGATATTATTAAGGAATTTGAAAATTTAACAGGTTGCCCGGTCATTGTAAATACTAGTTTTAATGTGAGAGGCGAACCCATTGTCTGTACGCCAAAGGAAGCATACAAATGTTTTATGAGAACTGAAATGGATGTACTAATTCTTGAGAATAGTTTGTTATTTAAGGAAGAGCAACCAGAGTGGAAAGAATCTAAAGAATGGCGTAATGATCTCATTCTCGATTAATACTTAAATGAGAAAAATTCAATTTGTTGCAAGAATGTTTGTTTTAGTTTCCTTCTGTGCATTTTTTGCTGGGTATCATTATTCAAGATTACAATTGGTCGTATTATTTACTCCGGTATTTATCCTTGGAGTACTGTTTTTTATCTTTCCTTCATGGGGAAAGACAGTATGTTCAGCTTGGGTTGATATTGTTTGGTATTTTATTAGAGTTGTGGTATCATTTTTTCTTGTTATAGTTTATTATTTGCTGGTTTCACCCATAGCATTTATACTACGTTTGAGTAAGAAGCAGAAAATTTCCTTAAAACCTGACATTACTACTACATCTTACTGGAGAGATTGTAGTTGAAAAATTTATTTTGTATCAATCATCATATATTATCAAGAACTTGATATAGTTAAAAGTACTACATGTTAGGAGGAAAATATTATTTTCATCTAAAGTAAAAAAATAATTACAATTAACTAAAATTATGAAAAAAGTAATAATAATAAATCCTGTGAATTACGAATTTTCACATCTGCGCCCCCCATTTGGACTTCTAAATGTAGGGACGAAATTTATAGATAATGGTGTTGAGGTTATATGGGTAGATGCAGATGTTATTCGCGATAATAATAAGGTTATTAATGAAGTTAAGCAACATGCAGATGCAGATTTGATTGCAATGGGTGGGATGCATACCGCCTATAGAAGTATTAAAGAATTGTGCCAATCTTTTAGGAAAGAAAATATTGATATACCCATAATCGTCGGTGGATGGATTGCTAAATCAATTGATTATATGCTGTGGAGGAAAATACCTGAGATCAGTATGATTTGTAAACAGGAGGGGGAATATGTTATAGATGCAATGTGTGATGGAATTACAAGTATGCAGGATGTCCCAGGGATTGAATATCGTAAAAATGGGGATATTGTCTCAAATCCACCGGCTCGCGAAATACAAACACCCGAAGAATTTCTTCCAATAAAATGGGATCTCCTTGGTAAAGAATACTATCAATATCCAATGCACACTGGCCGTATGCTTACATCTAGAGGTTGCCCTTTCAATTGTCACTTTTGCAGATTTGATGGTCAAAGAGATATTTATAGGTATAAAACTATTGAAGAAAATATGCGCTCTGTGAAGTATATGGTAAATAATCATGATATAAAACGGTTAGTTTTCATGGATGAACTTTTTCTCCTAAATAAAAAGAGGGTAGAGGAGTTTTGTTATCATATAAAAGAGTTTAATATTACTTGGCAGTGTTCTAGTCGGGGGGATAGTCTGAGGGACAGCGATTACCCACTGTTGGAGAAAATGAAGGAAGCAGGATGTGACCGCATAGTTATGGGGATTGAATCAGGCAGTAAAAAAATACTTGATAAAATGAATAAACGGTTAGATCTGAAAAGAGCAGAGAGGACTATTGAGCTAGTAAGAAAAGTGGGGATACTATTGGAGACAACATTTATTTTTGGGTACCCCGGGGAAACCAGGGAGACTGCATTAGAAAGTGTTAAGTGGCGGAAAAAAACGAACTTGAAACATAGGTTTTTTTATTGCCAACCGTACCCTGGGTCTGAATTATGGAATGTTTGGACAAAAAAATTCAATTTGGGACCCGATGAGCAAGAAAAATACCTATTATCACCACCAGGATTAAAGAAAATTGAGATTAATTTTACTGACATGCCACTCTGGAAATTACAACTTCTAGCTCATGAATGTGTGATAAGGCTAAATAGTTTTAGTTGGAATATTATGTATTACATAGTATTTCCTCTTAAAATTATACACCCCAAAATACCTGTTTTAGTAACACGTTTTGCTGTACGTGTAAAGAGGTTATTTAAACACAATCCTTATGCTACGCCTGAAAAGAGCAGGGATCCACTGGCAACGATGCAATCACGATACCCCGATCAGATTTAATTTCAGTTATAGTAGAACAGTTGCCCGCCCAAGGATGCAACATTTGTTGAAGGAATATCCTCCTACTGATAGCTGAGCAACAACATCAACCCTCATAAATTTATAAATATTATCTTCAAATAAATATTGCACACACTAATTGATTTTTATAGAGTTATTAGCTAATCTAGCCAACTTAGTGAGAGAAATTGTAAGACGAATGATGGCACATAGAATAGGATGGTTATTCATTAATTGTTAATAATCGAAATATTTTAGATGTCTATATTTGATCAACCACTGTACTTTATAGCAGAAGTTGCAAATGCTGCTCAAGGTTTGGTAGATGACAGCTATAAGATTATTGAAGCAGTAGCAACTACAGGAGCCGATGCTATAAAGTTCCAATTCTATAAGTATGATGTTTTAGCAGCTCCATCATACCCCAAGTATAATATTTACAAAAAAACATTTTATACTGCTGAACAGAGAACCAAGTTTATTGAAAAAGCAAAAGAAGTGGGTTTAGACGTTTGGGTTGATATTTTTGATCGATGGGGGTTAGAGGTTGCAAAAAAAAACCTAAAAAACATAAATGCGGTTAAAATCCCACCAACTGTTATCCTTGATGAGGATCTTGTTTCAGATATTATGAATTTAAAACTTCCCACTGCTGTTGGAGTAGGCGGTTATGAAGATTCTGACATCGACTTTGTGCTATCCGGGATAAAGAGGTTTTCTAACCCGATACTTCTGATGTATGGTTTTCAAGCATTTCCGACCCCAATTGAGGATACATCTATCGGACGGATAAAGGATTTAAAAAAGAAATATAGTTATTCAATCGGTTATGCAGACCATGTTGAAGGTGGTACTGAAATGTCTTATAGACTTCCTGAATATGCTTTTTTTTCAGGAGCTACTGTTATTGAAAAACATATTACTCTTGATAGATCACAAAAAGGACTGGACTATTTTTCATCTTTAGAACCGGATGAATTCAAGAAATTTGTAAATAACATGCGCCAGTGTGAGGTTGTATATGGCACCGGACAAATAACGAATGTTCAAAAAGACTATTTACAACACGCTACTCGGATAACAATTAATAAAACAGTAAAACCTGGAGATTTATTGTTCAAGAAAGATATTTTGTTCAGGCGCACAGATGATGCAGATTATTTCTTTCCGAATGAGGTAGAAAATATTATACCTGGTGTTGTTACGCGACAATTAGAAGCCGATTCAGGCTTAACAAAAAAAGACATAAAAAAAGCACGCGTTGGTATAATTGTCGTTTGTAGGCTAGACTCAAAGCGTCTGAAAAATAAGGCATTATTAAAATTGAATGGTATCACAGCTATAGAAAGATGTCTTTTAAATTGCCTTGATGCAAAAATTCCATCTGTAACCGTGCTAGCCACATCATCAACCCAAAAAGATAGTAAATTAAAAAATTATACTCTTGGTGGAAAAGTCGCATTTTTTAAAGGATCTGCTGATGATCCAGCATTGCGTATGCAGAAAGCGGCAAAAAAATATGGCATTGATATTATCGTCAGGGTTACAGGAGACAGTCCATTAATATCTTATGAATTAATCGATCATTTATTACAGTCACATATTAATAGCGGTGCTGATTTTAGTTATTATAAAAATGCACCGTTAGGTGCCAGACCGGAAATCGTTAATACATGTGCTATAACCAAACTGATAGATAATGCCCAAACAATGGGATATAGTGAATATTTATCACTATTTTTTAAAAATAATCCTGATACCTTTAACCTAAACGAGGTAGATGCTCCAAAAGAATTTAGTTACCCTAATTATAGGCTTAATCTTGATTATGAAGAAGATTATATATTACAAAAGAAAATATTTAGTGGATTAAAAGTTAAAAGGAATCCTGTTTCTTTGAGTTTGGTAATACAACACATAAAGGATAATCCTTCTTTATTAAAAATTAATAGTGATATTGTTTCAGTTTATAAAAAAGGTGAACTAAAAAATAAACTTGATAGCATAACAAAGATAGATGAATAATTATTTATTTACATCCTGGCACAAACATAAGAGTATAATAAATGTCCCCTAAAATAACTGTATACATAACCTGCCATAATTACGGCAAGTTTCTAGATGAAGCGATAACCAGTGTTTTTACTCAGACATTTGCTGATTGGGAACTTTATTTAATAGACGATGGCTCTAATGATAATTCATTTAAGATTATGACTAGTTATAAAAACAAAACAAATAATAATGTCTATTTAATAAAGAATGAAACACCAATTGGTTTACAAAAATGTGCTAATAAAGTTATAAAAAAATCTACAGGTAAATATATTATTCGACTTGATGCAGATGATTATTTAGATGAAAATGCCTTACTTGTTTTATCAAATTATCTCGATAATCATTCTGATATAGCGCTTGTATTTCCAAACTACATTTATGTTGATGAAGTGGGCACAATATTGGCTGTTGAAAAACGCAGAAAAATTGGAGTAGAAACCAAGGTGTTGGACTTACCGGCTCATGGTGCATGTACTATGGTAAGAAAAAATGTTATAAAATCGTTTGGCGGGTACAATACTGAGTTTACAGCACAAGACGGGCATGAATTGTGGCTTAAAATAATAGATAAATATAAAGTTGCCAATGTTTCGACTCCTCTCTTTTATTATCGTCAGCATGACAGTTCGCTATCAAAAGATCAGACGCGCATATTAGAAGCCCGAAGGCAAATAAAACGCAACATCGTTGCGAATAGTACAGACAAAGAAAAAAAAATATTATGTATAATACCTGCAAAGAATACTTATAGGAATATTCCTAATATTGTACTTACTGAAATAGATGGTAGACCTTTAATTGATTATTCTATCGATGAAGCCTTAAAAACTGAAGGTTTAAATGAAATCGTAGTAACAACTGATGATAGTAATATTCTGGACTATTGCAAAAAGTATGAGAAACTGATCTCAATAGCTCGGCCTAAAGAATTATCTAAAGATTCTACCTTGCTTAGTCAGGTAGTTACTCACACTGTAGAATATATGGAGAAACAACATAAATTTTTCCCAGACATTATAGTATTAATTAGTGTTCATTCTCCATTGCGAAAATCACACCATATACGTAAAGCAATCGATACGTTGTTATTATATAAAACAAGTAGTGTCATAAGTGTATTTGAAGACCACGATTTACACCTTAAACACGGATCCAATGGCCTTGAACCTTTTAACCGGTCAAGTCTAAAAAAAGTGAGACTTGAGAGGGAAGCTCTTTATACAGATAACGGGGCAATAAGAGTGTTATGGCGAAAAACGTTAAATGAAAAAGATATGTTTGGCGAAACGATAGGTCATGTAGTTATGCCATATCAAAACAGTTTTCAGGTGAAGGATTCGTTGAGTTTTGAAATAATTTCAAACATAATTATTAAAGGAGCGTAATACATGATTTTTATAGCCGAAATTGGTATGAACTATGAAGGCAACATGGATTTTGCCTATGAGATGATAAAACAGGCAAAACTGTCCGGGGCCGATATTGCCAAGTTTCAGTTCGGCTGGAGAGATAAACCTGGTGAAATTAACTTCATCAATCTAAAAAGTGCTTTGCAATTGAAAGATTGGTGTGACTATTGGGAAATTGAATTATTAGCTTCAATTATTACTGAGGAGTCTTTGGAGCTTGCACATGATGTTGGTCTAAATAGATATAAAATTGCATCAAGGACTGTAATAGATAATCCAGCTTTATGTGAAAAAATTATCTCTGAGGGCAAAGAAACATTTGTTTCTTTGGGTATGTGGGAAAAAGATGATTTCCCGTTTGGTAATCCAGAAGGTACAAATATTAAGTATCTGTTTTGTCGTTCTAAATATCCTAATTATCCTGAGGATTTGATTTTAATGCCAAAAATATTTACACCAAAAACATATTTCGGATACAGTGACCATCTACATGGGATTGAAGGTTGTTTTATAGCAATATCAAGAGGGGCGCAATTAATCGAAAAACATTTTACACTTAACAAAGCATCACAAACTATCCGTGATCATACCCTTAGTGCATTACCTTCGGAATTCAAACAACTAACCGAACTGGGTGGAACCATGGCAAAATTAAATAAAATTATATCAAATAGTTAAAATATTCAAAAGCAGTGAAAAAAATAGAAAAGTGACTAACAAAACACATTTATTTAGTGCTCCATTTTCGTTTATACCTGAAATAATAGGTGAATATGAAGATGTAATTCCAACTGTTTTTAAAGAGATATGGAATAGTGAAGACTTAACTCATAATCATGAAATTATTTCATGGGTGGTAAACCCGGGTCAAAATTTTATTATCAATAAAGAAATTATAAGTCTCTTCCCAAACCTGGAAGTTATAGTCACACCCTCTACAGGAACAAATCACATTAATATTGAAGACTGCGAAGAAAGTGGGATAAAAGTATATAGCCTTTTAGATGATAGAAATGGATTGCAAACGATAACAGCCAGCGCTGAATTCACTTTTATGTTAATACTTAACACCCTAAAAAGACTTGATATTGGCAAGGTTGAAGTGAGTTCAAGAAGATGGAGAAAACGTGAAGATTTTCTCCGAGGTAACGAATTGAGCGGGAAAAAAGTAGGGATAGTAGGTCTAGGAAGGATTGGTAGCCATATTGCTGATTGGTGCACAGCTTTTAATGCTGATGTATCATACTATGATCCTTATGTAAGTAAAACTATAAAAAGGTCGAAAAATCTGGAAACTTTATTTGCTGAATCTGATATAGTTTGTATTTGTTGCATACTTAATGATGAAACAACTGGTATGATAGATTTCTCCTTGTTAAAAAGATTGAAGACAGATGCTTGCCTGATAAACAGTTCACGCGGGGAAGTAATTAATGAACAAGATTTTGTAAAAATTCTGCATAGTAGAGAAGATATAAGGGTAGGAATTGATGTTTTAGCAGGAGAGATAAATGGTACACATCTTGATTCCAAACTCTTGGAATTTCATGATCAAGGTAGAATAGTGATAACACCACATATAGCAGGTGCTACAGTCGAATCGCAATTAAAAGCCGCTAGAATCGCCTTGAAATTATTAAGAGAATATTTTATACGGTTTAGTAAATACATATAATTTTTTATATCCAATTTATTTTTGTTTGTAAACTATTTTGCTTCTTGGAAACAGGCTTTAATACCATAAACGCATAGCTCAATGCCAAACAAGATGATAAAATTTATTCCCAAAAAGATAAATATATTTGAATTTTGGGTATTACTTATTTCAGTAACTATAATTATTGAATTATTTATTCAACCAAATATTGATAGTCAGAAATCTACTGGAGGTTCTTTTGCATTTAATATTCTTGGATTTACAGTCTTAAGCTCTGAGTTATTAATATACATTTTTATTCTATGGGGTAGTGTGGTTATAATGGCAAAAAAGACAGAATATTTTAAGAAGATTATCTTTGCTCCGAAAATCTATTCTCCTCTTCCCGGGATAATATTTCTATTAATATTATTGAGTTGCATTATGGGTTTTTCTACACACTTTTTGATTGCAAATATCAGGTCTGTACTGTTACCTGTACTTTTTTATATAGTTTATATTAATATGCGTATAAGTTATGTTTGGGAAAAGAATATACTTTATATAATGATTATTGGAATCACAGGATTAACCATATATTATCTCATTCCTTATTACAATTTGCCTTTCACCACAGGATTCAGTGGTGTATTATTTAATACCACTACATTTGATATACAGAAATTTAGATACTTGAACTTAATGAGTCTTCTAGTATTTATAGTTGCTATGTCACGGTTGCTATATTCGAATTTTAGTTTCAAATGGCTATTTATATTATTGCTTTGTTTATATAATTTCTTTTTATTCTTCGGTCTTAAATCTACCATGGTGCCTTTAATTTGTTCATTAATACTAATATTTTATCTTAAAAGTAAAAATAGCAGCTTTGGGTTAAAAAAACCATTTATTCTAGTTTGTACAGTTGCTCTATTATTTTATGGGCTAGTTATGTCTTTATCAGAGTCATCCCAAGACAGTCTAGCATATTTGATTGGCAATCGATATTTAAAAACTGGTGATATAACCAATGTGGATGAGTTTAAGGAATTGCCAAGCACTTATAAATCCTTAAACACTTCGGGTATCTTTTCGTCAAGACCATCTCTTTGGGTCAAGCATCTCAAAGAATCTTTGGAAGGTTTTGGGCTTGCACCCAACGGATTTGGATACGTTGGATTCAGGGGGGGAGGTAGTATAGAGAGTCAATCATCACACAGTATAATTGTGTTTTTTGCATTAAACTCAGGAATAATAACAGCATTTCTGATGCTGTTAGTTATAATTCGTTATGTTCATTTAAATATCAGAGTGTTTGCAAAGTTAAAGCTAGAGCAATACGGCTTAATCAGAGGAGATGATCTTACGGGAGTATTTTGTTTTACTGTTGCAATAATAATAGCCTCTATGTGGGAAGGAAGTATGCAAAATATACATTTGGCATTTCTGTTTTGGTTTTGTACTGCTATCGTATTAAAAAGATGGGATTTAATGAAAAAAGCAACGATGAAGAAATATGTTCCATAAACGAATAACAGCATTATTTAAAATGGCTAAAGTAATAATTGACAATCCTGTAAATCTCATATCTATAAAGCCAGGCATAGAAAATTTTGGTATTCTTATAAACAACCAGTCTCTTGAAAAACTACCTAAAGTAGCAAAAAATTTTAATGATTGTTTTATTATTAATAATTTTGATACAGAATTTGATATAATTGGGAATCACCTTTTAGGAAAAAATATTATACAGTTTTCAAATCGGATGTATGGAACTACACCATTAAATCCTGCACATTATAGAAAATTTGGAATAAAGGAAATTCAATTTTATAAGAGTAATTCTTTATTGGATTACAGGTTATTATATCTGTTATATAAATATCAATTATTGGGCCTGAGTACAGTGTTCCTACCTAAATATATAGATGTTAGTGGGCTCATTTTTGGTCCAAGTTTTAAGAATAAATTCCCAAGCACTGACCTTTGTGCGATTTATTACGCACTAGAAATTATAAGACCTAAAAACTTATGGGTCATTGGCCTGGATTTCTATGAACACGGTTATTTAACACGTAATGTTGATAATGCTCTTGTTGAAAAAAAGCGTAAAAAATTGAAAAAGGCAAATGCCCATAACGTTGTAAATGAATGGATACGGTATTATAAAGATGTAAATTTTAATATTGTAACCTATTATAAAGGTTTTAAACATAGAAACAATTTAAATATTTTTTGATATAGCTACACTTTTTCATTCATCGTGAAATTATTTTTAATGATTTAGAATAAATTTTCTGAAAAGAATTATTAATTATTATTATAATATTAGTCCAAATAATATTTTTTATAAACAAATCTGAAGAAAGAGAGGATATAAAATTATGTATAGTTACGTAAATAAGAAATTGAATGAGCTTGAACGCAAAGCATATGTGATATGGGTTTTGTTATTAGATATTTTCAGAAGAGAAAATGGATTTGTAAAAAGGAAAATTGGTGATCATTTTATGTACCTGGACCTTAATGATGCTAATACTGGTATCTCTCAAACATTGAGGAGAATGCAACCAGGCAAACCAGATAGAGAGCCTTGTTTTATGCATGTATTAAAGGAAGAATTGAAAAAGGATATGGTAGCTTTAGATTTAGGAGCAAATATCGGGTATTTATCACTTATTATGGCTGGAATTGTTGGAGAAAAAGGGAAGGTATATGCTATAGAACCAGACAAAAATAATTATAATATTTTGTCCCGTAATATAAATTTGAATAAATATGAAGATATAATATCAAAATATCATCTTGGCTGTTCTAATAAAATTGGAACTATGATCTTTTATAGATCAAAAACTTCCAATCTTGGTGGTATGACCAAAACGAAACATGCAAATATTCCTGTGGAAGTACCAGTAACAACAATGGATGAATTTTTCAAAGATAAAGAATACCCTAACTTTATAAAAATGGATATAGAAGGGCATGAAGTTGAAGCTTTGCAAGGTATGTATAAAACATTTAAGGAAAATCATTTCCCAGTAAAAATACTAATGGAAACTCATCCGATGTATTATTCAGATGATCATAATATGAGAAAAGAACTGGAAAAACTACTAGATTTAGGATTTAGAACAAAATATGTTGTAACAGCGGGAATTGCAGAGCCGGAATATTTCATAAAGAATGGATATAAGCCATTTAAAACATATGATATTTCAGGAACTAATTTACAAAGGAGTATATATACAAATATTTCAGATGAGCATATGCTTATTGCTGGTTTTACCGATCATAGATACTTTAACAAAAAACTGAATAAATATATCACCAAAATTGTAAGATCAATAATGATTGAAAGAAATTAAAAAATGATTGTAAAGAATATTAATAATTATATTAAAACATTATTAAATAAGCCAACTAAACTAGAAATATTTCAACCGGGTATCGAAAATTTTGGGATTATTTTAAAAGGAAAATCAATAGAAAAATTACCTTTAATATCTGAAAAATTTAATGATTGTTTTATCGTAAACAATTTTGACAAAGAGATTGAAATAATTGGTGATTATCTAGTAGGGAAAAATATTGTTCATTTTACCAACCGTAGTTTTAGAACCGCACCTTTAAAAGGTATTAACTACAAAAGATTTGGAATTAAAGAAATTCAATTTTATAAAAATAGTATTTTATGGGATAAAAGATCATTATATATTATTTATCTATACAATTTACTTGGGTTGAGTACTGTTTTCCTTCCTAAGATGTTATTAAAAAATAGTGGGAGTATTTTTGGTTCAGAATTTGAAAAAAAGTTCCCAAGTACAGGTTTATTAGCAATTTATTATGCGCTAGAAATTATAAAACCTAAAAACTTATATATTGTTGGTTTAGATTTTTATCAAAGTGACTATTTAATACGTAGAGAATGGAATACACCAATTGAAATAATGCAAAAAAAGATGTCCAAAGCAGATTGTTCTGGCGTTGTAAATAATTGGATAAAAAATTATCAAAAAGTCAATTTTATATTTGGCACCTATTTTGATGGTTTTAAACCGCAGAAAAATTTGAAAATCTTTTAAATAATAATATTTTAATAATAGCTGGATTCAAGATATAGTAATAACTCAAAAAAGAAATTTACTTTATTTAAATAGTATGCCATATGAAATGGTAATTAAGCAAAGTAGAATGTGGGAGATTGAAAGTAGAAACATAGATGGATATACTTTCAAATGTTGTACCATATTTTACGGGTCAAAAACAAATAAGATCATTAAAATGAAAAGTGATTTGAATATTGCTTATTGTATTGCGAACCCAGCAATAAAAATAGATATTTTCATTGTTAAAACTGTCTATCGTATTTATAATTTTTTTATTCTTACCAATATCATTAGTAAAATATATAAAACAAATAAAATTGATGTAATAATTAGTAATTCTAATGCTTTACGTGAGCTAGAAATTGCAGCCTTGATTATCTCAAAACTTAATTCTATACCAATGTTAGGATATATTGGAAAAAATTTTATGGTTGATGAACCGGTTGGAAAGAAAATCACTGAAAAAATAACTCATATTATAGAGACTCTAATCTTACGATATGTTGATAGAGTGATATTAAGACCAAAATCAGAAAAGTATTATACCGAGCTCTATCAATTAAATCCCTCTAAAATAATAACGGTCCCGCACATAACTAAATTCCATAAAATAGGTCATTCTTCAAAAATACCTATGGCACTTTATGAATGGATAAAGGGGAAAAAACTGATTTTTTATTATGGTAGACTAGAAAAGGATAAATTGGTTGATGATATAATTAAAGCTTTTCATTTAGTAAGGGAAAGTCATGATTATGTTTTTCTTTTGATTATTGGGTCAGGTAATGATAAAAATGCATTAAAAAATTTAGCAATTAATTTAGGCGTCAATGATTATCTTAGATGGGAAGAACCATTGTCCCAGAAAATATTATCCCGGATTTCAATTTTGGCAGATATTCATGTACATCCTACTGGCGGAAAAGGTCTACTTGAATCAGCAGTAATAGGAAGACCTGTTATAACAAATGATTCTTCCACACACGATTATGGGTTGATTGAACATATGAAATCAGGTCTAAAGTCAGAATATAGAAAATTTGATGATATGGCGAAGTGTATCAACAATTATCTTGAAAATCCAGATTTAGGTATAAAACATGGAAAAAAATTGAAAGAAAAAGCGCTTGCGCATAGTGATATAAACAAGATACAGCAAAAAATATCTTTTGCAATTGAAGATTTAATTTCTAAGAGATATTTATAACAATAAACACTTCTTTAAAATACTAATAAAGAAAAATTCTACTATAAAATATAGTCACGAATAAAAGATATTTATCTAATTCCATCAATATTACTAATCCTTTTATCGTAATCTCTAATTAAATAAAATTGTCAATAATCCACAGTTTATCAGAGAATCAAAAAGATATAAAGCCACTATTTGATAGTTACTTATCAGCAATCACTGCAACTAATAAAGATGTTGCTCTAAGTATCAAAGAACAAAAAAGGAATATTTTTTTTAATGGGTTTTTCATTCATTCAAATAATGTACCTAAGGCAATAATAAATTATGGTATTTCAAATTGGGACACAAAATTTTTTGGTATGAAATGTTCTTGGATTGATTTAATAGATATATCAAATGATTGTGTAGTAATTAGAGATTTATTAGAATTATATAGTGAATTTGAAACTAAGAATAATATAGAATTTTCGGTCGCAAAAATAAATCGAAATCAAGTGAAAGTAATAGATGAATTAAAAATAATCGGGTATAAAATAATTGAAGAAACAACTACATACTATTACTCATCACTAAATCAGCCAATAGCTAATGATGATCGCAATATCAGAGTCGCAGAAAAATCGGATCTTGAAAATCTAAAAAGAATTGTAATACAAACAGACAATACAAGGTTTCATAATGATAAAATTTTTTCAAAGAAAAAAGTAGATGAATTTAGAAAAACATGGATTATTAATCTTTTTAGTGATCATGAAAAAAAGGTATATGTATATACTATACATGATAATGTGGTTGGGTTTGTAACAGTTGAATCAAATAATAAAGGCAATAAAGAAGGAGTTTTAAAATTAATAGCAGTTGACAATAAGTATCGTGGTAAAGGGATTGGAACAAGCTTGGTTAAAACAGCATTAAAATGGTTTAATAATAATTGTAGAATATCCTTTATTACCACTCAGACAAGTAATTATCCGTCTAACAAGATGTACCAAAAATCAGGTTGTAAAGTTGCTTATAAATTAGTGACTTTACATAAGAATAATTGTTTTTAGGTGGAGAAATTAGAAATTAATATTTGTCAAATATTTAAAAATCTTATCAGAGGGTCTTACGGTAGAATACATTAATAATACACTAGATTATTATCATGTCGATTATTGTAAAGCACATAATATTATTGTTAAAGAAGTATTATTGAAAGATGATGATCAAAAGTTTAATGATTGTCATAATTTTATATGATTGATGATAAATGTTCTGATAAATTCTATAAAGGAGAAATATGAAGAGTTATGCATTCATTACTGGAGGTCTAGGCTTAATTGGGTCGATGATTTCCCGCAAATTATTAGAAAATAACATTGTAGAAAAAGTAGTCATATTAGATCATTATGGCCGTTATGTATCTTCATTGCGTGATGATTTTATAGATTACAGAAAATATCGTATTAAAGGAATTGAATCGGAATTAATAATTGAAAGAGGAGAGGCAAAATATCCTCTTCTTATGTCAGAAATTATTTCAAAATATAAACCAAGTTACATTTTTCATTTAGCAGCACTTCCTCTAGCAAAATTAGATAATCTTAATTCTGCAGAGGCAATGGAAGGTAGTGTGTTGTCTACAGCTAATATAATTGAAATTTGTGGAATTCTGAAAAAAAGCACTGGATATTTTCCAAAAAGGTTTGTTTATGCATCATCGAGTATGGTATATGGTGATTTTAATTATAGTCCTGCTGATGAGTTACACCCAACAGTACCAAAAGAAATCTATGGTACAATGAAGCTCGCTGGTGAAATTATTACTAAGGGTTTAGCGAATTATTATGATATACCATTCTCAATTATTAGACCATCTGCAGTATTTGGTCCGACTGATATGAATCGACGTGTTTCCCAAATATTCCTTGAAAAAGCTATTGCTAAAGAAACAATTATAGTTCAAGGAGAAGATGAAGCATTAGATTTTACATATGTAGAAGACACAGCTAATGGTTTTATATTATCGGCAATAAAGGATGGTGGGATAAATGAAGTATTTAATATAACTCATGGTAAAGCACATACATTACTTGATTATGTAAATGAGTTAAAAATTTACTTTCCAGATTTAAAATATAAAGTTGAAAAAAGGGACGATTTCCGACCAAAAAGAGGGACTCTTTCTATTAATAAAGCAAAAGATTTACTTGGCTATAAACCAGAATTCTCTTTTTCAGTAGGAATCAAACGTCAGGTTGAATTTGCAAAAAAGCATTACTCAGACTTGAAAAAAAAATAATCTAATATTTATACTCATAAAAATTGAAACAAACTAATTGGAAATATAAATGATTAAACTTTGTATACCAGATATCAAAGAGTTAGAAATTGCATCGGCAGTCGATGCATTAAAATCGGGTTGGCTCGCTCACGGTCCATATAATAAAAAATTCGAAGAAAAATTTGCGGATT
>Ga0187833_10001736_pt1 | contig 24404 bp, 24 predicted proteins | sample ETNtaG_37_FD_167968 | JGI IMG/M metagenome (GOLD analysis project Ga0187833, IMG submission 167968) | Marine microbial and viral communities from oxygen minimum zone, Eastern Pacific Ocean - ETNP2014_SV_400_PacBio MetaG (Illumina Assembly) | ecosystem: Environmental > Aquatic > Marine > Hypoxic...
TACCGGTATGACGCAGAGTGCGGCTAAGAAAGTTATTGCTTCGGCACGATCTGCATTGGAGATGGGCTTCGAATCAGGAGATGAATTGTTGCGGAAACGTGAACAGATTATTAGGATTTCACTTGGATGTGAGGCTTTTGATGAATTGATGGCCGGCGGATTTGAGTCTGGTGCAATTACTGAATGCTACGGCCAGTATGGCAGTAGTAAGACGCAGATTGCACATCAGCTGTGTGTGAATGTACAGAAGCAGTTTCCGGGCAGTTATGCGGTGTATATCGATACGGAGAATACGTTTAGACCGGAGCGTATTATTCAGTTTGCAGAGGGTGCAGGTATGGATCCGGATGATGTGTTAAAACATATTAAGGTTGCTCGTGCTTATAACTCGGACCATCAGATGCTGCTTGCTGAAAAGGTTGAGGATTTGATCAAGAAACAGAATCTTGATGTGAAGCTGGTGATTGTTGATAGTTTGACTGCGCATTTCAGAGCTGAATTTGTTGGGCGTGGAACGCTAGCAGATAGACAGCAGAAATTGAACAAACACATGCACGTATTGAGTAAGGTTGCGGTCATGCACAATTTGGTTGCGTATGTGACAAATCAAGTCATGGCAAAACCAGATATGTTCTTTGGTGATCCCACGGAAGCTATTGGGGGGAACATTGTTGCACACAACTCTACCTTTCGAATTTACCTGAGACGCGGTAAAAAAGGAACACGGGTTGCGAAATTAGTGGATAGTCCCAATCTAAAGGATGGTGAATGTGCATTTGTCATTACCACTGAGGCTATCAAGGACGTCTAACGTCCTCTTTTTTTCTTTCTTTTAATACTTATAGCAGAAGTGATAAATTCTCGGACAAATTGTTATCACTTCTGTATATGCTCAGAAACGAAGTTTCTGGCGTGCTAGAAAACTTTGTTTTCTATCATAACCACGGTGTACCCATCTCCGATTATTTGCACCGTTGCTATACATTTAAAAAGGAAATTATACTCCTTACTGTCATTGCATTGCCTGTTGAAAGGCATATACATAGATAGGTGAAGAGATATGGATGATGAATACAGACCCAGTGGAAGTGGATTTGCTGCCCCCGTAAAAGTGGGAGATGAAATTGATGTTACTATCGAGGCTGTCGGCGAGAAGGGCGACGGATTAGCTAAAAAGGATGGATTTGTGCTGTTTGTGCCTAATACACAGGCAGGCGAAACGGTTAAGGTTAAGATTACTCGTGTCTTGCAGAAAGTAGGCTTTGCCGAGGTTGTAGGAAAGGCTGCACCGCAAGAAGGGCAGAGTAAAAGCCCAGAAGTCGCTCCTGAACCGGTCGAAGAGATCGAGGATTCTGAGGATTTTGGTGAGGAAGAGGATTAGCTGTAGGCTGTCCTCTTTTTCTCACATATTATCTTAAAAACAATACTTTTTTAAACTTCTTTTTCAATAATTGGCTTACATATGAAAAACACTAGATTGTCGATAGTATTAGCTGTCTTGTTATGTGTAAGCGTAGTTAGTGGGCTCGAGGCGCCTGTCAATGACTTTCTTTGGGATTTACAGGTGTATCCAAGCGAATATATCTTGGTGTTTGAGGAGGCCATCGATAGTGAGACAGAAACAGCTGCATTGTCGTTTATGGATCATTATGGGATGAGTAGAAGTAGGCTTGATTCTGATATGGGGTTGCCGGAAGATAAATTGGTACTGATAGGAAATCCGTTGAAACATAAGATTATCAAGAGTCTTGGTGTGAGTGGTGATTCTTTATTAGTGGATACGAGTAATGGAAATAAATTGGTGATTGCAGGAAGTAGTGCTAGTCAGATAGCAGCTTCCATTTCGTCTTTGATGAACGCTCAGTTGGTGCCTGTAGCTGGAAGTCCGGCTGCAGCACAGGCTGCTAGTGCACCGGCTGTTGCTGCAAGTCAGCCACCTGTTGAGCAACTTTCTCCAGGGAGTTCGAGTGAGGGTTTTCTAGGAAGTGTACGCGAGCAATATGCACCCGGTATATCGAATACGGTTTTTCTTGCAATTCTTGGTGGAATGATTGTTTCGCCGATGTTGGCATTTGGCGTTGTTAGACATTCGAAGAAAAAGAAAGTGAATGTACAGAAGGATCAGCTGAAGCAATATCTTTCGGCGTATGTGCAACGAGGCTATACGAAGCAGCATTTGGAACAATACTTTAAGCCGCAATTACTGCAGCAGGGCTGGGACAATAGTCATATCGATGAGGTATTCGAGGAATTAGAACATGGTGCTGGAAAGACTGTACCCGCTTGAATTGATTGAGCGAACGCCCATTTACGCGTTTCTTCTTGGATTAGGATATGCTTTTATTGGTATTGGGGCTGCAGTCTTGTTGTTTCCAGAAGATCCTGCGATTGTTGGCGTTGCCTTTATTTCTTTGATGATTTATCCGACGCTGAGCCAGATGTTGCGGCAAGAGGAGGAGATGGAGAGTGTTAATGATGAGTTCCATCTGCACACTTTTATTTTTGACCATCACAATTCGTTTAAGGTGTATACTCTTTTGTTTTTGGGCGTGTTATTAGGATTCTCGTTTTTTGCATTGATGTTGCCGTCACTTGCAACTAATCATATCTTTGAAAATCAGATTAATGTGTTGTATGGATATGGGACTGCTGGAAAGGCTATCTTTAGTCAGGGCTTGTTCATGAATATCTTTATGAATAATTTGAGTGTTATGATTTTGTGTTTTGTTACTGCCTTTGTGTTTGGTGAGGGAGGAATATTCTTAATTGTGTGGAATGCGTCGGTGTGGGGTACGATCTTTGGTAATTTAGCTAAAACAGCAGCGATTAGTACTGCCAATAATCCTATTGTCTATTTTTCTATTGTGTTTGCTACTGTATTTCCGCACATGATTTTAGAAGCGTTTGCGTATGTGTGTGCGGCGACGGCGGGAGGCATCATTTCCAAGGGGTTGTTACGAGAGGAGGCTTTTTCTGAACGGTTTAATCATATCTTAAAGAATACGATCATGTTTGTTATTTTTGCTTTGATTGTGTTGGTGATTGCGGTAGCCGTAGAGACGTATGTGTTGGGTAATGCTGAGACGTATCGTAGAATTATTCAGGAAAGTTTTAATGCTCGATTGGGTTAGGTTTATAAACGAAGTGCGCTTTCTATAGAGTAATGCCAAAGGTTCTTGCAAGCTTCGCGGGAACATAGTGTGCTGAGGCGATAAAAATGCACATGGAGGAATTACGATGGCGAACGAAAAAGAATTACTTGTACCTAGTGATATGTATTTAAAATCCGGTATTCATATTGGAACTAAATTTAAAACTCGATACATGGAGCGTTTTATTTACAAGACGCGACCTGATGGATTGAGTGTGCTTAATTTACAGCGTATTGACGAGCGGATTAAGGTTGCTGTTCAATTTTTATCGCAATTTGCTCCTGACGATATCTTAATTATCAGTAGACGAGAAAATGGATGGAAGCCGTTGCGCAAGTTAAATGAAACTACTGGCATTAATGTGGTTGCTGGTCGATATCCTCCGGGAATGTTGACAAACCCCGCATTGGAAATTTATAGAGAATCTAAGGTGGTTATGGTTACTGATGCTTGGCCAGACCGAAACGCTATTCTTGATGCAAATCAGGTTGGAGTTCCGGTGGTTGCATTATGTGATACAAACAACCAGTCGAATAATATTGATTTGGTGATTCCTTGCAATAACAAGGGAAGAAAAAGTCTTGGATTGTTATTCTTCATCATGGCTCGAGAGTATTTGAAGGCGACGGGCAAGATTAAAACGGATGCTGAGTTTAAGGCGACTGCAGAAGACTTTACGGACGAATAGCTAGAGTACGGTAAGCAGATCTTTTACTGCTTTCTCTACCTCTTTTTCTTTGTAGATTACTTCATAGACCTGTTTTGTAAGGGGTAGGTTGATGTTTTGCTTTTTTGCGAGATTGTTAAGGACGCGCGCAGTATTTGCTCCTTCAGCGACCATTCCTTTCATTTCCTTGGTGATTTCTTCGAAGGTTTTCTTCTTAGCAAGCTGTTCTCCTAGATAGAGATTTCTTGAGTGGGATGAGGTACAGGTGGCTACGAGATCTCCTACTCCTGCGAGCCCGTAATAGGTTTCTCTTTTTGCTCCGAAAGCGGCCCCTACGCGTGCCATTTCGGCGAGACCTAGGGTGATGATCGAGCCTGTGGCATTATCTCCGAGATGGAGGCCTTTAGACACCCCTACCGCTATCGCACATACATTTTTGAGGGCTCCACAGTACTCTGCGCCGATGATGTCCTCGATAGGATAGACTTTGAAGTGCGGAGTACTCAGCTCTTTTTGCAGGGTTTCACGAACTGCTTTGTTTTCTGAAGCGAGAACGGTTGCAGTAGGAATATTATTGATGACTTCCTCTGCATGGTTGGGACCGGTAAGTACTGCTACTGGTACGTTTTTTATTTCCTCCTCGATGACTTCGGACATGCGCTTGCCGGTGCTGGGTTCGAGTCCTTTGGACGCCGAGATGATGAATTTGAGTGTATTTGGTATGTGCTTGCTCATCTTTTGGGTGATGTCGCGCACATAGGGAGACGGTATTACAATAATTGCGAGCTCGGCTGCTTTAAGTGCATCTGCTAGCTGATGTGTCGCCATTATTTTAGACTCTAGCTTTACTTTTTTGAGATAGGTGTTGTTGGTGTGATGGTTGTTAATTTCGTCGGCTGTCTTTTGTTCGCGTGCCCATAGAGAGATGGTGTGGCCGCGTTGTGCTAGTATATGTGCTAGAGTGGTTCCCCAGGATCCTGCGCCCATAATGGTTATTTTCATTTCTTCATCAGCTCGCTATCGAATGGATATTTTTCCTTGGTGATATCTGCCTCAAGGTGATTGTTCTTGGATATTCCTATTAAATAAGTCTGCCTTTTTTAACTTTGGTATTTTCTTCACTTTGGGCAATATTTCAACGGTGCCTCTTGTATTGGCCCTGCTTTTTCTCATTAGAAGTTGTACTCCTGCCCGAGAAGGGCTGCAATCGATTTCATGATCTTTCTTGTGGAGTTGGTGAGTGCTTGTTGGCTGAGGGATGCTTCTTTTAAAGTGAGGGGGGCGCCAATGGTCACAGTTATACACTTCTTGAGTTTGGGTAGTGCAACGCCTTTCGGTAGAACTTCTCGTGAACCGGTGATGGCGATGGGTACAATAGGTACGTTTGCAGTTAGGGCTAGCTTTGCTGCACCATTTCTCGCTCGTTGGAGTTTGCCATCCTTACTTCGATGGCCCTCTGGATAGATTCCTATGATTTCTCCTTTTTTAAGGTGGGTTAGAGCATTGTTGAATGCCTTTTCGTTAACCTGCTTCTTATCGGGTGCTTTGTAGACTTCGACAGGGATGGAATTTCCCCAGTTGAGAAATGTTCTTACTATTGCATTGTTGAAAAATTTTCTATTCACGTACATGCACATGTTTCTATTTACTTCTGGAACAATTATGAGTGGTATGAGTAGGTCATCTATGAAACTGGAATGATTCATGCATGCTATGAACGGGCCGGCAGGGAGGTTGTTGAGGCCTTTTACGTCGCGCAGCCAGAGCTTAAAGAGTAAGGGTAACACGCGCCTTGCTATGGGATATACCATGATAGCATAAAGTGCCAGAAACGGTTATAAATCTTTCGAAGAGCGTGCTAATGATATTCAGGCCTGATAGAAGGATTTACTTCACGTTATCTCAGAATCCTAGGCCCCCATCTACATTGACTACGGATCCGGTGATATAGGATGCGTGCTCAGAAGATAGGAATGCTACGGTGGCTGCAACGTCCTCAGGGTTTCCCATCTCTCTTAGGGGGATGAGTTCTAGTACCTTGGAAAGTAATTCTAATGGTATCTGATCAGTCATTTCGGTTTTGATGAAGCCTGGAGCAACTGCATTTACGGTTATTTTGCTCTTGCCGAGCTCTTTTGCTAGTGATTTTGTGAAGCCGATCATTCCTGCCTTTGCGGCTGCATAATTTGTTTGCCCGAAGTTTCCGGTTTGGGCTACGATGGAGGAGATATTGATGATTCTCCCTTGTTCTGGTATAAGCGATAATATGTTATTTGTAACATAATAGAGGGAATTGAGATTGGTGTTGATGACGTCCTCCCAGTCTTGTGGTTCCATTTTCTTTAGTGTTTTATCGCGCGTGATGCCTGCGTTGTTTACCAGTACGTCGACTTGGCTGAAAGTCTTTTGAATTTCCCCTACCATTTCTTTGCAGTCTTTGAGGTTGGTGATGTCGGCTGGCACGTAGATACACTGTACTTTCTTAGCAGAAATTTCTTTTATTAGTTGTTTGGCTGCGTCCTTGTTGCGCCCTGAATCGTGAAGAATTATGTTCATGCCCTCATCTGCAAGTTTTTCTGCTATGGCCTTGCCGATGCCGCGTGTTGATCCTGTAATGAGTGCTGTTTTTTTCATGGTATACCTCACGTTGAAACTTTTTTGAGAATGTGGCCAGTGATATTTGCGCCTGCTCCGCCAATATTCTGTGCATATGCTATTTTAGGATTTTTTGCCTGGCGATCGCCTGCTTTGTTTCTAAGTTGCTGGACGAGTTCATAAATTTGTCCAAGGCCGGTTGCAGCTACCGGGTGACCTTTTGCCTTGAGACCTCCCGAAAGATTAACGGGGAGTTTTCCTTCTTTGGTGAAATATCCGTCCTCGATCATTTTGTAGGCTTGTCCCGGTTTCGCGAATCCGAGATCTTCATAGGCGATGAGCTCTACAATGGTGAATGCATCATGGAGTTCGGCAATATCGATATCCTTTGCGGTGATTCCTGCCTGCTCATACACGTTCTTTGCAGTAATGGTGGAGGCGTCCCAGGAGGTGTTATCGCCTCGCTCAAAGGTTCCTAGAAAATCTGAACAGAGATCTGATCCTGCGATCTTGATGTCGGATTTGTCTTTCGTTAGAACACATGCCGCTGCGCCATCGGCTGAGATGGAGCAATCGAATAATCTGAGTGGCGATGCTACCACCGGAGATTTTTTTATGGTGTCTAAATCTACCTCCTTACCGAAGAATCTGGCATGAGGATTGTCTTTAGCATTCTGGTGATTTTTATGAGCTATCATTGCGAGGTGATCCATGTTCGTATCAGGATATTTCTTCATATATTCTTGAGCGACGAGTGCGTTCTGTGCAGGAAAATTGAGACCCTCGTTTTGTTCGTACGTTGATTCTGCAGCCATCATGAATTCGTCGGTGACGCGCTCTGTTTTACAGGTCATTAATTTGTCTGATCCCACTACTAGTACATTATCGAACCCTAGCTGTTGTGCTGTCCAGAAGGCTGCTCCTCCGGAGGAACATGCGGTAGGGGTTCTGATGATGGGTACTCGGGTATTGAATACTGAACTTAAAACTGAAGAGAAATGGCGTTGTCGTTCATCTGAAAAAAACCATTCTATGGAGGAACAGACGATTGCATCGATGTCGCCCATAGTCATGTCTGCATCTTTCAATGCCTGGAGTGATGCTTGGTAGGCTAGTAAGGGGGTTGCCTCTCGTAGAATGCCGTACTTTGTCATACCTACTCCTTTTATGTACATCTTAGTCCTTTTTGAAGAGTCTTGAACCGGTTGGTTTGAGAACGTCTCGCTTCACTGCATCCAGCTCATTTCCTAGTATGTCAATGTTAGTTAGGTCAAATTCGCCTATTCCTAGTTTTCCTGCGAGTTCGGCATAGGGTAATTTTGAAAGGCATAGTATTTCGGATGCGACACGATCATGTACCACTGGATTGCGAGCTGCAAAAAACATATTGTAGAAACCCGGTTCTCCGTGCTGCGCAGGCCCATTTCCTTGCATCCCGATGGAGGCGTCTCCAAGGGTAATGAATGAGGGGAGGAGCTTGGGAAGAACTGCTAGTGCCATAACTGCTTTCTGGGGGTCTTTCGCTAGTTGTTCATAGGACTCCTTGTTTAGAAAGCGAGTGAGATTCTCGAAAGATCCATCCATCCCGAGCACCATGTCTGTTTTTATTACGGGAACGTTAATGAGTACGTCATGCTCATCGACTATTCTTGAAATGTTTAGTGTAAACTCGCGCTCTTGCTTTTCTTCGAACTTGGTGTCGGCGATATTTACCAGTTTGACGTTGTGTTTCTTTACGACTTCAAGAATTCCTGTTTTTGCTATTGTTTTTTCAAAGGGCAGGAAGAACGATTGTTCGGCTATCGTGATATTGGCTGGTTTTGCTCCTTTGTTGATTAGGTATGTGAGTAGTGCATCTATTGTCTTGTCATTGGTGCAGGTGCCGAGATAGGCGTTTCCTGGAACGCTGAGATTGGGTTTAATGAGGATTTTTTGTTTGGGAGTTATGTCGATTCCACCTATTAATTCGAACACCTCATCTACTGCCTCGTCGTAATCGTATTTTAGTTTTACAATTGCGAAGGCATTGTCTTTGTCCGAGGATGCATCTTCGTAGGTATCTCCTATTTTATAGTCCTTCATGACTTTCTTGGGCATTTTGTGCCCGTGCTCATCCTCTAAGATGAGTACATTATAGGGGATGATGGGATGTAACGGGGAGGGGATGCTGACTTTTGTGAATCCTACTACTTTTGCTTTATTGCTGACTATCTTCTTAATTTTCTCGTGGGTGTAGATATCTTCCTCTACGGGATAAATCCACTTTTTTCCTGATTTTTCTCCAATCCAACGTATAATTCTTACCATTATGTTTCTGCTTTGTGGAAGATATGTACTGTGGTTGTTCCACCTGCGCCTCCGATGTTGTGTGTTAATCCCCATGTGGGGTTCTTTACCTGTCTTTTATCGCATTTACCGCGAAGTTGATTGACGATTTCTACTACCTGGGCTGCACCCGTAGGTGAGATGGGGTGTCCTCGTGCTTTGAGTCCACCTGACGGGTTGACAGGTAGTTTACCTGAAAGGGTGGAATGTCCCTCTAGGATGAATTTTGATCCCTCTCCTTTCTTGCAAAATCCAAGATCTTCATACGCTATAAGCTCTACAATGCTAAATGCGTCGTGGAGTTCGGCTACTTTGATGTCCTCTGGCTTGATGTTTGCTTGCTCAAAAGCTTGCTTGCCTGCTAACACGGTACCTTGCCAGGTGGTCATGTCCTCTCGCTCAAAGGGGGCAATGTTATCTGTTGCCATACCTGATCCTCGCACCTCGATGTCGGTTTTGTCGTGGCTGATAATTATTGCTGCACCCCCGTTGACAGAGATTGAGCAATCATAGAGATTGAAAGGGGATGAGACAATGGGAGACTTTTCTATATCCTCCATCGTGATTTTTTTTCCATAGAATCTTGCTTTTGGATTAAGGTATCCATTTTCGTGATTTTTTAGAGCGATACGATGAAGTGCTTCTTTAGGAGTGTTGTACTTGTTCATGTGGAGTTGTGCTACGATTGCGTTTTGTGCTGGGAAAATTAGGCCTTCTTCTTGCTCCCACAGGTTTTCTGCAGCGCCCATAATCTCATGGGTTATTCTTGAGGTGCTTGAGGAGAGGATTCTGTCTACAGCAAGGACCAGGATGTTGTTGTATTGTAGACGTAGTGCTGTCCAGAATGCTGCTCCGCCTCCGCCACATACTGCGGGGACTCGGATCATGGGGATTTTTCGCTGAAGAAGAGATGCTACAATGGGGGGATAGAGTCTTTGGCGCTCAGGGTTTATTTTTGTGTCCACTGTGGAAACTACGACTGCATCTATCTCTTCTGGAGACATGGATGCATCCTTGAGGGCCTCTTCGATTACCTCTTGTGTGAGTTCTTGAGTGGGAATATCCTCTGCGCTAAAGCGAGTCATCCCTACTCCCTTAACGAAACGCGGCTTGTTCATTGTGATTTATTTCTGAATTCTTTTTTATCGACTACGGCTAGCATGATGCGCGTTTCTGCAACTTGTTTTCCGTCTACTTTTGCGGTTCCGGTGAGTAATGCGCCCTTATCATCTTTTCCCAATAATCTCAATTCAAACGTGAGGGTTGCGGGCGGGAAGGTAGGAGCTGAGAACTTGGTTTCGTTGATTTTATAGGCAAGAACGTCTTTTGTTTCGTGATCGTCAAGATTATAGCGTACGAGCAGTGTCCCGGCTTGGCCCATACCTTCTATGATGAGTGCTCCTGGCATGATGGGAAATTCTGCGAAATGTCCTTTGAAGAAATCCTCCTCACCAGTCAATTTCTTTTCTGCTATGATGAGATCTTTTTCAAGTGTAGTAACTTTATCGATAAAGAGAAAGTGATCATTATAGGGAATGATTTTTACAATATCCTCTTTGCTGATTTCTCCTTTTGCGTCTTTGTAGTCGTCAATTTTGCTCATTTTTGTTCTCGTAATCGGTTTGTTTACCCCTTCAAGAAGCGGCAAACGCTTTAAATATCTTTGGTTTGGAGTGCTCGGGAGCATATACTAAGGTTTTTAAAGGTAGAATGACTAACTAGAATTATGGGAATGAAGAAGAAGATTGCTCAGCTCGTGAACAAGATGTTGGAGCCGGTAGAGATGGGTTATGATCTTGCTCGAGGGATGGCAAAAAAGACCAAAGAGAGTATTCCTGCTTTGTACGAGGAGATTGAACAGGTGGTTAAATCTCAATTGATCATGTTGGAGAAGGATAGGGATTTGTTGCACACTCCTGATTTGAATGGATTTAGTAATGTTATTGCTGAGCAGGTCGCTGCGAAACTTCCCCATACTGATGCAGAGCAGGTGCAGGCTGTGATTCGAGATACGTCTAAGAAGTCCTTTCTGAATATGATTACGAATAGATTAGGTAATTTTATTGATCCGAAGGAGTATACCCAAATTCCTCGAAAGAGATTGTTCAAAAGAGTGTTGATTGCGAACCGTGGAGAAATAGCATTGCGAGTCATTCGAGCCTGTCGTGAATTGGATATTGAAACGGTTGCCATTTATACTAAACCTGATGCTCAGGCGCTTGCAGTTAAGTTTGCGGATAAGTCGTATCTTATCGGCAATAATGCTGATGACTATTTGCGCTATGAAAAGATTGTGGCGTTGGCTAAACGCGTTAAGGCGGATGCTATTCACCCCGGATATGGATTTTTATCGGAAAGTGTGGATTTTGCAAGACTCTGCGAAAAAAATAAGATTAAATTTATTGGTCCTTCTTCAAAATCAATTGCATTGATGGGGAATAAGGATGAGGCGAGAAAGCAGTGCATCAAATTAGGTATTCCGGTTGTTGCAGGAACTGCCGCGCTTACGGATGCGTCAGCTGGTGTTGTTGCTGCGAAATCGATTGGGTTTCCAGTCATTGTAAAGGCGGTTTCTGGCGGTGGCGGAAAGGGTATGCGTGTTGTTCGTAAGGAGGCTGACTTTTTGGCTGCGTTTGCAAGTGCGCGAGGCGAGGCTGAGGCATCATTTGGAAATAATGAATTGTACATAGAGAAATATGTTGAGGATCCAAAACATATTGAGGTGCAGATTATTGCTGATCACTCTGGCCATGTTGTGCATTTGGGCGAGAGAGATTGTAGCATTCAGCGTAAGCATCAGAAGTTGATTGAGGAGACTCCGAGTCCCTCTGTGGATGAGGTGTTACGCGAGAAAGTTGGACGGGCTGCTGTTTCTATTTGTAAGGCCGTGAAATATGAGGGTGCTGGTACGGTTGAATTTCTTATTGATAAGGATGGGGCATTTTACTTCATGGAGATGAATACTCGTATCCAGGTGGAGCATGGGATTACGGAGATGATTACAGGTATTGATTTAATCAAGGAACAGATTAAGATTGCGGCGGGTGCTACGATGGCATTTAAGCAGAGGGATATTGTTTTTGATGGTTGGGCGATTGAGTGTAGAATTAATGCAGAGTCTCCGTTTGATGATTTTGCACCGCAGACGGGAACTATTGTTAATTATTTGCCGCCGGGTGGTCCTGGTATTCGAGTGTGTTCGAGCTGTCATTCTGGACATGTGGTGAGTCCGCATTATGATTCATTAATAGCTAAATTGATGTGTAAAGGTAAAACGCGCGAGGAGGCATTGTCTCGTATGCAGCGGGCATTATCTGAGTATATTATCGAGGGTGTTGAAACGACGATTCCGTTGCACCTTGCTGTGTTGAGTAATCGTTCGTTTGCGAAGGGAGAGGTTACGACACACTTTCTGGATAAATATAGTATCCTTAAACGGTTGCGTGCTCCGCGTTCTGCTCGGAAGACATTGTCGAAAGAGGAGAAGCTGATTATTGTGAGTACTGCTGTAAGTTCGTATCTTGAGGAGAAGCCGTTACAACGTAATAGGACTTGGGAACTTGCTTCTAGACGAGAGCAGATGGGAGAAGATGTTTAGACGCATCAACTATGATTCTTTAGATTCTACGAATACTGAGGCAAAGCGTTTGGCGGAGGCGGGATTGTGTATTGTTGCTAATGAGCAGGTTGCTGGGAGAGGTAGATTTGATAGGGTGTGGGAAAGTGCGTTGGGTGGCGTGTATGTTTCGCTGACGTATGGGGTGTTGCCATTTAGTGCATCGTTGCTGCCTATTGTGAGTGCGTTGGCGGTTCGTGATGTGGTTGCTTCGTTTGGGGCTGAGGCGAGTATTAAGTGGCCGAATGATATTCTGATTGAGGGTAAGAAGGTCGGGGGAATCTTGATTGAATCGGTGCAGGGAGCGGAGGTACTGTATGTTATTGGAATTGGGATTAATACTCATAATATTGTTTCTGATGCATTGTCTGCTGCTAGCCTTGGGAGTGTGGATAACGGTGCGGTGGTCGATGCGTTATGTGCAGCCTTTGAAAAAAGATTTTCTGATGTTGATGCTGAGCAGTTGATTGAGGAGTACAGCAGGCATTGCGTTACCTTAGGTAATGAGATTACTGTCGAGGATGCTGGCGAGCGGCATTCGGGCAAAGTTACGGGAATTACGTCGCAGGGCTATCTTATTTTGGAAACTGCTTCGGGTGCTCGTGTGATGCAGGACGGGACTCTTGTTGATGGTCGATAAGGCTTCTTTCGTTAGATGATTAAGTAATGGGCTCAGTAGAAAGTCTCACTTCGTAGGATCACCAGCTTCGAAATCTTGCTTCTGAATATAGAAAGCTGACTTTTCCCGTAGGGACAACCCCTTTGTCAGCCTGCTCTTAAGATTAATTGGATTTCGACTTCATGCCGGTGACCAGGACTTTCTACTCAGCCCAAGTAATGAGAACATTTATATATCTGCGGTGTTGGCATAGCATTAGAAAATGACGTTTCTCGACTCAATGCCGATGTTAAAACGCTTGGTGGATTTGGGATATACGATGTTTATCATTATTATTCTTTCTGCGATTGTTGGTTTATTGTTAGCGTTTCCCGTAATGTGGTTGTGGAATTATGTTTTCGTTAATTTTGCTTCGCTTCAGATTAATGTATTTCAGGCTTGGGCGTTGAATGTGTTGACCGGTATTTTATTTGGAAGAGCATCAGGTGAAAGAAAACGATGATGGGCATAGATGAACTTGAGGAATTACACGAGTTGCTTGAGACGCAGAGTTTGTTGCGGCTTAATCAGCACATTAGCATATCGTTGCGAAAGAAGGGGATTAAGTTACGTGAGTTCAGGTGGAATGAAGTTCAGGCTTCCTGATTATTGTAGCGTGATGAGAAGTTCTCCTTTGTCGACGGTCTGATGTTGTTTTACTTCTATTGATTTTATTTTTCCCGACTTGGGCGCGGTTATTTCATTTTCCATCTTCATGGCCATGAGGCTCAGTAATTTCTCTCCTTTCTTGACTGCTTGCCCAGGTTTTACGTTAATGGAGAATACGGTTCCGGGAAGTGGGGCTTTGATGTGTGAGCTTCCGCCTGCGTCTTTTTTCTCAGAAATGGCATCCTCTAATTCCTTTCCTCGATTGCTCTGCGTATCTACTTCGAAGACCTCTCCTTGGAGATGGACGCGAACTTTGCCTTGGCGAACTTCTTCTACCTTGACGAGATGTTCCTTGCCATCGATCTTTATCTTTAGCTCGCGCATTTTAAAGCGGAATGTTGCCGTGTTTTCTGGCGGTTGATGCCTTGAGGCCGGTTCCTTTTACTCGTTTACCTTCAAGAAGTTCGATTGCTCGGATAAGATGGATGCGCGTTTCCTCGGGATCGATGATTTTGTCGATCTTACCGGTACGTGCTGCCTCATCTGGATTTAGAAATTGCTTTTGGTACTGCTTAATGTACTCGTTTCTCTTTTTATTGGTTTTGTCTGCTGCGATTTCCTTTCTGTGAATAAGATTGACTGCTTGCTCGGCCCCCATCACTGCGATTTCGGCTGAGGGCCAGCTCAGAACATAGTCATAGGCCATTTCTTTTGAGGCTAGAGCGATATAGGCTCCCCCATATGCTTTACGCATCACTAACGAGATTTTAGGTACGGTGGCTTCTGCATAAGAATACAGCATTTTTGCTCCGTGTCGGATGATGCCTTGATGTTCCTGGTCTGTACCGGGTAGATAGCCGGTGACGTCAACAAGATTAATGATTGGGATGTTGAAGGCGTCAGCGCATCTGACGAAACGTGCTATCTTGTCTGAGCTGTTGATGTCTAGGCAACCTGCAAGGATCATCGGTTGATTTGCTATGATTGCGACTACTTTATTGTCAAGCCTTGCGAAACCAGTTACTGCGTTTTGGGCGAAGTCTTCCATGACCTCGCAAAACGAATCTTTATCCATGACTTCCTGGATGACTTCTTTTACGTCATAGCTTTTTTTGGGATCGCTCGGGATAATGCTCTTGAGTTTTGCTTTTCTTTTCTTGGAATCTTCATAATCAATGAATGGGGGATTTTCTAGGTTGTTTGAGGGAAGATAGCTTAGCAGTTTTTTTATTCTCACTAGGCATTCTTTTTCGGATGCTGCTGTAAAATGTGCTACTCCTGATTTTTTTGCGTGGACTTGTGCTCCCCCTAGATCTTCAAAACTGATATCTTCGCCGGTAACGGTTTTTACGATGTTAGGTCCGGTGATAAACATGTTGCTGACGCCTTCAACCATAAAGGTGAAATCGGTGAGGGCAGGTGAATAGACTGCTATTCCTGCACAGGGGCCGAGGATTGCCGAAATTTGAGGGATGACTCCGGATGCTAGAGTGTTGAGTTTGAAGATGCGTCCGCCACCGTCTAGGCCTTGGATTCCTTCTTGAATTCTGGCGCCGCCAGAATCTAATAAACCTATGATGGGGATGCCCGTCATTAATGAGTATTCCATTACCTTTGCAATCTTTTTGTTGTGCATTTCGCCCATGGAACCGCCCATAAAGGAGAAGTCTTGGGCATAGATGCAGACTTTGCGTCCTTGGATGGTGCCGAAACCGGTAACTACACCATCCTTAGCTTGCTTTTTCTCTTGGAGATTGAATTGGTGTGATTGAAGAACAACATGCTCATCGAGTTCGGTGAATGAGTCTTTATCTAGAAGAATATCGAGCCGTTCGTATGCACTTAACCTTGATTTTTTGTTGCCTTTAGCCATTTTTGATTAGGTTTCATTAATTGTGAGATCTTTAAAAAGATTGCTATAATGGGGTGTTGGGTAAATGACTCGAGTTAGAATAATTTGAAGCCTTTGGATTCTTTTGTTCCGAGGACGCCGGCCTCAACGATCTTGAAAGTGATTTCTGTTTCCTCTGCGATTGAGCGGTGCTTTCTGAGGATGGCTTTGCGGTTGCCTTCTGGTGTGGATGCGAGCTCGATCAGGCATTTGCTACTGTATCTTAGGATTTCTCCGCCTAGGGCGACTACCTTGGTCTTGTCATCGAAGTCGGCATAGCTGTGATTTGCTAAGAGTACTGGGATGTCTTTCTTTCTTGTAATCTCGTTAATTAATGCGAGTTGGGTTCCTAGTGCTTTATTGATTGCGAACGGATTGGTTTCATTTCCGAGAGCTATGCGATAGAGCATGGCGATAGTATCGATGATGACTAGGCCAATTCCTTTGTTGATGAGTTTGGTTAGTTTGGTGAACATGTCCTTTTGCTCGTCGAAGGTGACGGGACGGAGGAATGCTATTTGTTTTAGGATTTTGTTGTAGTCATAGGGTGCTATTTGTTTGAGGCGCTCTGTAGAGAAGTTGTTTTCGGTGTCGATGTAGATTACTTTCTTTCCTGAGCGGGCCATCGTTACGGCTGCAAGCATGCAGAGAATGGTCTTGCCAGATCCGGCAGGTCCGTAGAGTGTTGTAATGACATCAGACTCGTAGCCTCCCTGGAGCATGCGATCGAGAATTTTGCTTCCTGTGGGAATCTTGCGCTGAGTCATGTGTGGGGTAGGGCGGTTGGAGATATAAAGATAGTGCAAAAATAGTATGTGCATAGCATCACCAGGTCGAAATTCATTGATACCTCAGAATTAAGTGCGTTGCGCGGGGTTGCCCCATCCGGGGACGCAGCACCTTCAGAAGTCAAGAGCAAGAATTTCGAAGGTGCTATGCACATACCAAAAATAGATAGATTTATTAATGGGTTCTGCATGGATATACTTGTGCATAATCAAATGAAGTCGAAAAAAGCAGCTATGGAATTATCGGTGACTGCTATTGTAACGCTGATTCTCGCTATTGTGATGTTGGGTCTTGGTTTAGGTTTTATTCGAGGTATGTTTACTAAAGTTTCTACTTCATTTGATGAACAGATTAGTAGTGAGCCAGAAGCTGCTTTGGCAAGTGGTGCTTTTCCTATTACTCTTTCACGAGAATCTATTATCACATCAGCAGGCGAAAGCTTGGTGTTGAAGGTTAATATTTACAACACTCTTACTTCAACCATTGCTTCCACGGTGCTTCCACAATTAACGTGTAGCACCTTGACGGTTACTCAGACGGCAAATGGACGAACTATTGATCCTTCTGAAATGGGAACCTACAATATTTTGGTGGAAGTGGATGATTCCTCTACACCCCAAGTTCATTTATGTTCTGCCAGTGTGACGGTTGGTACCGACACCATTGGGCCTAAGGATCTTACTATTGAAGTTCGGTGAATAGATAGTAAGGTTAATAAAGGAATAGTTGCTTTTCTTGCTTTATGAATATTGTCTATACTTCCTTAGTTTACTTGGTGTGGTTCTTATCTACATACTTCATTATTGTATTCTTATTGTCGTTGTTTAAGCTTAAGGAGGAGTTATTTGAGTATCCTCCTGAGATGAATGGCACTCTTCCAAAGGTGAGCTTGATTATCTCTGCGTATAATGAGGAGAGTAAGATTGCTGGGTGTTTGGACTCATTGAAGCGAGTTGACTATCCTAAGCACTTATTTGAGGTACTTGTAGTGAATGATGGAAGTACGGATGGTACTGCGAGCGTGGTTAAGCCTTATGTTGATTCAGGAGCGGTTCGGTTGATAGATAATGCAGTAAATAAAGGTAAGGCTGCGTGCCTGAATCAGGGTATTGAACATGCTAGCGGAACGTACATTGCTTGTATGGACGCTGATTCGTTTGTGGATGCCGATATCTTCATGAAGACGTTGCCGTATTTTAAGGAAAAAGGAGTTGGAGCGGTTACGGTATCGGTGAAAGTAAAAAATACCAATACGTTGTTGCAGAAGGTTGTTGAATTGGAATATATTTTGGGATTATCGCTGTTTTTGAAGGTCTTTTCACGCTGTAATTGTGTGTATGTGACGCCTGGACCGTTTTCCATTTATCGATCTTCATTGCTTGCGGAAATTGGAGGATTTGATGCTAAGAATATTACCGAGGATTTAGAGATTGCCTATCGAATTCGGCAGGCAGGATATTCTGTTGCGTGTTGTCTTGCAACTGCGGTTGAAACTATTATTCCGGGCAATCTTAAGTCGCTGTATCGTCAGCGAAAGCGATGGTATTCTGGTGCATTGTTGACGTTGTGGAAGCACAAGTCGTTCTTGCTTACAAAGCGCGCCGGTTTATTTGGGGTGTTCATTCCGTTTATCTATTCATTGACCGCATTAGGGATGGTTTTGTTCGTGGTCTCTTTGTATATGGGTGTATCGAATCTCGTTCGGAATCTTTCTTATCTATCATTAACCGATTACAATGTTTTGGATTGGATTGTCGTAAAAAGTCCGGATGTGCTGGCGATTAGTATCTTTGGGATTTTGGCGATTAGTGGTATCATTGGAACGTATGCGTTGCTTACGTATGGTATGAAAATTACGGAACACAAGATTCGGAAGAAGCTTGTAGGATATGTAGGGTATGCTGCCCTGTTTTTCTTGTACCAGTACTTTTGGTTTGTTTCCTTTTTCACCGTTATTTTTAGACGCAAGGTGGAATGGTGAAGCGATCTATCTTTCTTACTGGTTTCTTGTTGACTGTGTTATTGTTCTTGATTATTCTTTCGTTTAACTTGTATTTGTCTCGGGAGCGGGAGCGGGCGGTGTTGGATAAGATGGATGAGATTTTGGAGGAGTATGAGGAGTTGCAGGCGTTAACGTTGCTTGCTGATTTGTTTGATGAGGAGAGTGGTTGTATTGCGATGGCAAGTAGATTGTCGCATATGGATAGGACGTTGTGGGATGCTGGAATTAAGATTGACCGTTATCGGACGATTACTGAAGAATTTATGGATGATCCGTTTTACTTGGAGCAGAAGAGAAAGTTTAATCGGAACGAGGTGCGGTATTTTTCTATGTTGAAAGAAATGAAGCAGCGCTGTGTTGTCAATCAGACAGTGTTGTTGTACTTTTACAAGCGTAAGGAGGAATGTGCGGATTGTGATGCACAGAGTTTTGTGTTGACGGACATGAATAGAGAGATAGATGAGGAGTTGTCTATCTTTTCGTTCGATGCGGATTTGGAGCTGCCTTCTATTTCTGTATTGACACAGTTTTACAACGTTACTGAATATCCATGTATGGTTATAGAGGATGGCACGTATTGTGGTTTGCGAGATAAGCGGATGATGACTGACGTTTTGTGTCAGGGTAGAAATTTGAGTATTTGTTCTGAGTAAGATTAATAAGGAGTATTTGTTTCTTTAAGGTATGCGGTTTAGAATACGTGATCATGGGCTGTTTATAGGTATTTTACTGGCATTTAGTTTGCTCCTAGGCTCCTTTTCAGCAGTCCATGCGGATCTTTGGTGGGATAGCTCGGTTTATGTAGGGATGGGCAAATATCTGTATTCTGGCGGTGAGAGTGGTTTGTATGAGGATGCTAGGCCTGTTGTATGGCCATTACTGCTTGGATTATTCTGGAAGTTGGGTTTGGATGCTGTGTTGTTTGGGAAGGTGTTGCTGGGACTGTTTAGTGTTGGAAGTGTGGTGTTGACTTACTTGCTGGGGTTGCGTCTCTTTTCTAAGCGGGTTGCGTTGATGGGATCTTTTTTTTTGGCATTGAATAGTACGTTTTTTCTGTTCTCCACGGTGTTGCATAGTGAAATTCCTTCGTTGTTTTTCTTGTTGCTGGGAGTGTATTTATTGGTGCTTGGTCGCCATGGTTTTTCTGGCTTGGCTTTAGGAGTTGCAACGATGACTCGCTTCTTTCATCTGGTTGTGGCGTTGGGAGTTGGAGGATATTTGATTTATCTTTATTCGAAAAAAAGGGTTTCTTTGAAGGAGCTGGAGTGGTTTGGTGGTGGTTTTAGCGTTCCTGTTATCTTGTTCCTAGTGTATTCGTTTGTTCGCCATGGCTCTTTTTTGTATCCGTTTGTGTTGCAGGCTTGGATGACTCGGCATACGGGTTGGATTTTTCATCAAGGGTTTGGGTCTTACTTTGAGGGTTTATGGTTAGCTAACGTTCTTGTGGTGTTTTCATTGTGGGGTTTGTATGCTTGCTACAAGCAGAAAAAGTATTTGGTTTTGGTCTTGTTTGCAGTTTCCTTCCTTCCTTTTTTATTGACTGCTCATAAGGAGATGAGAATTATTATTCAGGCGCTTCCGTTTCTCTTTTTGTTGGCTGGTGCAGGTATTGTTAGTTTGGTGGATAGATTGAAAGGTAGGCGAGTTGTTTTAGTGTTGGTGTTGCTCGTGTTCTTGGTGCAGGCGCTGCCTCAGTTGGAGGGTAATCGGTATGCTGCGGGAATGGGGGAGTTTAGTGCGTACTTGGAGGAGGTTCCTGTTGATGAATCGGTGTGGATTACGAATCCAGGGTTTGTTGCTGGAAGTGATCATGCTGCGGTGTTGATGTATTATCCTCTGTATTCTTCCGAACGGATAGCTGAATTGAGAGAGGATGTTTCGGATGCAGACCATGTCTTGATTTCTAGCTGTGATGTGTTGCCGTGTCCGGAATCGGATGTTGACTGTGAGCAGAATCATGCTGCATTTCTCCTATCGCTGGAGAGTAGTCATCGATTGGTGCATGATGATGTGGTTGATGGGTGCGAACAACGCATCTATACTCGCTGAGAATTCTTTTTTGTTTTGATTAAATCTCCAATGGTAAGTGCGCCTTGGTTGCTAGTGGGCTTTTGCTGGTATTCCTCTGTGGTGCCTTCGTCTATTAATGTGATGTGGAGTGCTTTCTCGAGCTTTGTTGCTAGTGCGATTGAGGGTTCGAATCCGTTCTCTACTTTTTGGAGGAGTGATTCTTTTTCTTGAAGTTGCGCTGCGAGCTCTTTTTGCGTTAGATTGCGTGCCTCTCGAGCCTTTCTTATTTTTTGGTTGAGGTTGGGGAGGAGTGTAGGAATTGCTAGGGGTTGCTCTTGTTGGAATGCTTTTTTGACAGGTGCTTGCACTTTTGCGATAACCTTGCCATAGCTACTGCAGGGATTGCAGACATTCAGGACGGAGCCCTCTACATTTGTGGTGAATAATTCTGTATCCTTTCCGCATAAATCGCATACCATTTAGTTTACCCCTTGAATGAGGGCGTGATCGCCGCCACCTTCGAATTGAATCTTTACTTTTCCGTTGAGGATATCGATGCAGTCGAATCCGCTTGGGGAGACGTTGATGTTTCCGATATTAAATGATTCTTCAACTGAGGAAGAGATGAGGAAGGTGTTATCTGCTGATCCGCTGGTGACTGCGTCTTTGATGATGGGGTTGGTGATGGGGTTGCCGGCGATGTCCTTGGTTATTTTTTCGGGTGGGCTGTGTGTTTGCACGAAGCAGACTTGTTGGAAGTCTCCGCCAATGAAAAATTCCTGTCGTTTAACTGTCCCGAAATCGGGGGCTACGCGCTTGACGGTGGAGGTGAGGTCGGTCTTGAACTTGATGTAGCTGATTTGGTCTGATTTCTCGCCAAATCCGCGAATGGCGTTGTAGCCGTAGACGAGGATGAAGGCAAAGATGGCTATTGCTATGACATAGATGAAGATTTGGCTTTGAATTTGGGCTTTTCTCATTCCTTGAGCTCTTTTCTCAGGGTATTGATTCTTTTCTTGAGATCTTTATCTGTTAATTCAATGTTCTTGATATACTTATCTACTGTTTCCTTTCTTTCGGTCTTTGTGATATCGGAAAGACGCTGGAAGATGTCTCCTTTGTCTATCTTCTTTGTGGGTTGTGGAGCTTTTGCTGGCGCTTTTTGAGGAGTTGGTGTGGGTCGTGGTGGTGGTGGTCGTTGCTGAGTTGGGGGTGTGGGTCGTGGTTGTTGAGGTGTTGGAGCACGTTGTGGAGGTGTTCTGGCTGGTTGCGGACGTCTTCGCGGTTTCTTCTTCATGACTTTGAAATAATAGAATCCTGCTCCTCCGGCGAGGGCAACTGCAATAACTACTGCAATGATTATCCATAGGGTGGAGGATGAGGGCTTGCTGTTGGGATCGAGCGGATCGGAGCCTGCATCTATTTCTTCCTTATCTCCTACGCCATCTCCATCGCTATCGGCTGATGTTGGATTGAGGCCATCATACAACTGGAATTCTTGAATATTGGTTAGCCCGTCTCCATCGCTATCATCGTTGGGATTTGCGCACGTTAAGCAATCAAAATAGCGCTGTTCGAAGCTGTCCGGTAGGCCATCATTATCATTATCTTCGTCGCAGACGTCTCCTATTGCGTCTCCATCTACATCTCCTTGGTCTGCGTTTTCGTCATTAGGACAGTTGTCTTGCTGGTCTTTTATTCCATCGCCATCTGTATCTTCGTTAGGGGTTTGACACTTGCCGGATTGGCAGGTGGTTGAGGAGATACAGTCAGTATTGGCCTTGCATTTATCTCCTAGACGGCACAGCGGACAGGTACCGCCGCAGTCGATGTCGGTTTCTAGCGCGTCGAGCTTATTGTTGCTACAGCTGTCTTCGATTACGGTGCAGGTGTTCGTGATTTGATCACAGTTATTCGTGGTGCAGTCGCTGCCGATCTTACAGGTCTTGCCTACTGAACATTTTGGGCAGGTTGAACCGCAATCTATGTCGGTTTCGAACGCGTTTCGGACGTTATCTGTACATTTAGCGCCAATGCACTTTCCATCGGGGCCGCAGTAGTTCGTGCCGCAATCGCGGTCTCGGTTACAGGTTATGCCCAGTCCACATTTTCTTCTACAGATGCCGCCGCAGTCTTTTCCAGTTTCGTTTGCATCTCTAATGCCATTCGTACAGGACGCGGGGGTGAGACTGGTATCTATGGTTATGGTGCTGCTTGTGGTGTTTACGCTCACCAGTCCTGCGCGATTGGTTGCGGATACGGTAAAGAAGTACTTTTCCGAATTGTTTCCGTCATGATCGACACACTCGTCGGTGTCGCTTGTCGTTCCTGATTCAATGAGTGCATCTGGAGATTCGTCGCGGAAGAGGTAGTAGGTGTAGCGCTCTATGCCACTTACATTATCTTCTGCCTCCCATTCCCCACAGAGTTCGTCATCTACAAAGGTTTTGGAATTGTCATCGAGATCGGTGGTCATATTAACGAAGAGGAAAACGGGTGGCGTGGTGTCTAGGGTGAAAGATGTGGTGGTGGTGATTGCTCCTTCAGAGGCGAACACACATTCTATGGTGTAGGTGAAGGCTCCCTCGGAAATGGCTGGATTTAGGGTGACTGAGTGGGTGCGTTCGGTCCCGGACATGACGTCTGCATTGGTAAGGGCGCTATTATCTGCCACTCGACAGGTGGCGTCCTTATTTGTAGTAACGTCAAAGGTGGGTGTTGAATCCTCAATAAATCCTGTCGGTGCGTTTACGGCAATGGTGGCAGTAGCATTGGTGAAGACGGAGATGTCTAGTATGTCTTTAACGGATTGTAATCCTGCTTTATTCTTACAGATGAAGAAGAATCTGTTGAGCTGGCCGTTGATTAAATCTGATGCGTCTAGCGGTTGGGAATGGGTGAGGGTGTATGATGATTCCTCGGTTTCGTTGAAATTGGGGAAATCCAACATGTTGTCAAAGTTTTGGGTGCTAATCGTGGTGTAGCGGCAGACGCTTGCTTCGTTAGTATCTACCTCGAGATTGGTTGCTATCGGTATTTGCGTTACGGGCTCGGCGAATTTTCTTGTGATTGATGGTCCTGAACTGTCTACGGCTATTGTTTGTTGTTTTGAAAAGACTTTTCCGAACTCGTCCTTACATTTAATGTTGAGGTTGCCTACGTTGGTCGAGGTAGGGTTGCGGTGGGTGAAGCCATCGGTAATAGGGAAGGTCAGCGGCATATTTTCAAACTGCTGATCGAGGAAGGAGTATTTACACTCGGCGGTGCGATCGGTTTCTATTGTGAAGTTGAGTGGGCTTCCTTGAGCGACTCCGACAGGTGGTTGTTTGAGGGTGATTAAAAGATTGGGTATTGCGATGGCGAACGTAAATGAGATGGTGTCCCCTGGATTTCCGGAAAGGTCGTTTGCGGTTGCGGTGATGGTGTAGAGTCCTTCCGGAAGATCGTTATCGGGCTGGAAGATGAAGATTTTATCTTGGGGATCTGATTGATCTACGAGTGTGATGGGGAAATCTATGTTAGATGCGTTTTTGAAGGTAGTGACTAGTGTAGGAACATCTATTGTCTCGGTGAACTCAATAGTAATTTGCGGACGCAAATCTATTGCGGCAACGATGGACACTAGGAGGAGTGCTATAAGCACCCCGTGCATTTTTTTCATCTATCTTCCTCTTTTTTTTAATTGATACTGGGTGGAAACTTGGCAAGATACTGGTTTGTTAGCGCTGCTGTCGCGTTTTGGGTGAACAGTTGCTGAGCGGTGACTTGATATTGTGTTGTTCCTTGTGCACCGCGCCATGCTACTAATCCTGGTCCGCTTGCTAGTTTATCCGTGGTGAAGGTGAGTTGGTTACGCTTAGCTACTTGCTTTAATTTTGATTTAGCGATTTGCTCGTTGTCGGTGATAGTGATTTTTATTGATTGTACTCCTCCGTTTTCGCCATTGTAAAGGGCCTGATAGGTTATTTCATTGGTTTTCTCCTCTTGGGATGCGGAAAGGAGGGCAGGTAGTGAAATGGTGCAATCGGGGATACAGGACTCGCCAAATTCACAGGTGTTGTCGCCACAGGAGACGCCGCTGGATGAAGAG
>Ga0187833_10001750_pt1 | contig 24308 bp, 23 predicted proteins | sample ETNtaG_37_FD_167968 | JGI IMG/M metagenome (GOLD analysis project Ga0187833, IMG submission 167968) | Marine microbial and viral communities from oxygen minimum zone, Eastern Pacific Ocean - ETNP2014_SV_400_PacBio MetaG (Illumina Assembly) | ecosystem: Environmental > Aquatic > Marine > Hypoxic...
AATACGGATCTTTTCTTCAGCTGAATAATGCTTTCGGGTAGCTCTGCGTATATCGCGAACTGTCTTCTCGGCACTTCCTTTCTTTCTCATCATCGTTTCCTCTGGGGATTAACGATGAGCCAAAAGTATCTCTTATGCAATCAGGTGATTATGTCCAACTGGGGCTGACGGGGTACAGACGGTCCTTATTTTCTTGTGAGATGCGGGCCATGCAGAATACGCTGCTTACCTGGTGGAACTCCTGTCACGCAAGTTAAATGGTTTTCTACAGGAGATAGTTAGAATGGAATTGCGGATTGCATTGCGCTAATGTACCAATATTCAGGGCTCGTATTTCATTTTTTATGCGACGTGGATCAACCCTGCAAAATCGCGGACATGATAAAATTGCGGCCGTTTCGCTAAGAAGTGGCCAGAAGAAGTGGCCGGAAATAGAATTATATAGTGCTCCAATTGACTCTGAGACTCCAATAGTGTCCTGCAAGAATCATCCGAACGTCGAGGCAATAGATAATTGCGCTCGCTGCGATGCCCCATTGTGTGGAATGTGTGCCAATTTCACAGATACGGGGATCTTTTGTGAAACTTGTGAGCGTATTCATGAAACAGAGCAATTGGTTGCCGCACGGACTCGGGAACTGGATCCACAGTTTGATCAGATACTGGGAGAAGCAATCACTCCCGAGAATCCAGAGCTGGAGACAAGCGGGAAGTCGCGCCACAAAGGTGAACGGGTATTTTTGCTTGGAGGAGGGTTTGTTACATTAGCCCTATATGTTGGAATGTTTATCTATTCGCATCCCAATTTTCTCGAGGGCTCGGAGGAGCAGGCCAGACGCATAGCCGCCCAGGCATTCGAAGACTGTGTGTATACCTTCCAGGCAATTGGCGAGATATTAGAAGAAGGTGATATGCCTGATCCATCACTACGATGTGATGAATCCACTGTACCTAATGTCATCACCCGCGATGGCGATACGATTCGCATAGCACATCCTAATCCAACTATTCATGGTTACAGCCAGATATTTGCTACCAATATCAGTCACGAACCCACTTTAATTGAGTAATCCCAGGGTGTTAAGATCTCAAGCCGTCAATATTGGGTCTCGATCCACCAGTCAAGTTGCTCATCTTTTAGATTGCAGCTCATTGAGCTTAGTGAATAAATAGCCTGTACATGAAGATTCTTATGAAAAATAGCAGGATACAACGGGGCTTCACCCTGATCGAACTGATGATCGTTGTGGCCATCATCGGCATACTGGCGTCAGTAGCTCTCCCTTCCTACGAGCACTATTCAAATAGAGCTGCTTTTTCTGAAGTTATTCTTGCCACCAGTGTTTACAAAACCGCCGTCATTATTGCTGCTGAAGTTGGCCGGTTCAGCTCGCTTGATGATATTCAGGAGGGCTCAAACGGAATCCCTGATTCACAGAAGGCCAGCGCAACCGATCTTGGTATTCATGTTCACAAAGGGGTGATAAAAGCCGAATGGAGAAAGGACGGATCGGTGCTGGAGAAAGTCAAGTTCGAAATGACCGCGCAAAGTTTTACCACACCTATTGAATGGGTAACTGGCGGAAGTTGCGTAGATAAGGGATTCTGTTGATATGAATCTTATCCTAAATAGTATCCCCATATATCGAAGTACTGCATTTTTACACTGATCCCAATTTTCCCCGTTACATTGCATGCCCATCGATTGGCGAGTTAACATGCTGACAACGGGAGTGTATTCGATGAAATCTGTATTTGCATTGCTATTCTTTGTGGTCTTTTTTGCTGCCGCTCAGGCTGCTGGCCAGGGATTACCTGTTGAGCTAATTAGAAATATGGCTGAGCAGGGAGACAGGATGGCCCAGTTCAACCTTGGAATCATGTACGCCAATGGTGATGGAGTTCCAGCAGATGCAACCGAAGCAGTCAAATGGTTTCAACTGGCGGCTGAACAGGGAGATATTGCCGCTCAGTATAATCTTGGGATTATCCACGCCTCCGGCAGAGGTGTGCCTGAGAACGAGGCTGAAGCATATAAGTGGTTTCGGCTGGCAGCTAATCAGGGTGATGCCAATGCCCAATTCAATGTGGGGTTCATGTACCTTACAGGCGGGGGTATTACTAAGGACGAGACTGAAGCAGTTAACTGGTATCGCCTGGCGGCCGAACAGGGACATGCCCGTGCTCAATTCACACTTGGATATATGTACTCCAGCGGCAGTGGTATTGACCAGGATACTGATGAGGCATTCAGGTGGTATAGCTCCGCAGCCGAACAGGGAGTTGCCGATGCCCAATACAATCTTTCCGTGCAATACACCAATGGGGTAGGTGTCGAGCGGGACCTGGTGATGGCATATGTCTGGGAGTCGGTAGCTGCCACCCAGGGTCATGAAAATGCAGCCAGTAACAAAGATATTTCCGCTAGGCAACTTACTCCTGAGCAACTGGCCAGAGGGGAAGAGATAGTCACCCGCTGCATCGCATCTGCCTATCAGGACTGCGACTAAAGGAACGAAGTCTCTTACTCGGGCCAGGAGTCAGTCAGCACGCTGAATTCCAGGGCTCTGGTGGATGCATGTTAAATAACCGCGTTGACTATGGCGGGGATAGTTATTACTCTCCCTGCATAGTTTTGTGAGATAACAATCAGGTAACTGGAGGAAGGTATGAGCATTCGCCGATGGATAGCAGCGGCTGCGGCCGCAGGGTTGGTAGTGATGATCGCGCCGGTTATAGCTCACCACGCGAGCGCGCCTTTTTATGATTCAACGAAGCGCGTCGATGTCGAGGGTGCCGTAACACGGTTCGTCTTTAGAAACCCACATGCGTTTCTGTACCTCGATGTGACCGGTGCAAATGGTCAAACCACCGAGTGGCAGGTCGAGCTTGGTGCCCCCGTGGGTCTCAGACGCACAGGTTGGACTCCTGATACGCTTCCTGTGGGCATGGTGGTGAAGGTCTCTGGCCAGCCATCACGAGCCGAAGGTTCGCAGGGCATTTGCTGCGTTCGCATGACAAGAGCTGATGATAGCCCTATCATCGACGGCGGCCGCGTCCAGGAGGAGCAGCCCACCCGTTAAGTTTCCGGTAGGACAGTTTTATTATGTTGCTTGTTATTAAAAGTAATTCCAGGCAGAGGTTTTTTTGCAATCGGTTTTGCAAGCAGGAGGATTTATGGAACCCAATTTAAAAACAACAGGATTCATAAAAGGCGCTGCCATCTGTGTGGTGATGCTTGCGCTGGTGATGGGATATTCGATAAAACAGCCAAGCGCCCAGTCTGCCGATAATGCCATCCCTGACCTGGCAGGCACCTGGGATGGTGGCTTTCGGGCGCGGCCGGTCAATGGTCCGCGTGTTCCCTGGGGTGATGAGAACTTTCCTGTGCTGAATGAACGCGCTGTTGCCTATCAACAGGCATGGGAGGAAATTGTCGCACCCAAGTATGATTGTCAGCCGGCCTCGTCCCCTGCAATTCAATACGATCCGTATCACATGGAAGTCACCCAGTGGCCAGATCGTGTGCTATTCAGATATGAGAAAGACGACCAGCTCCGGACTGTGTGGCTAGACGGGCGAGAGCCAAGCTCCGTAGATTTCGGTATTCAGGGCTTCTCTGTGGGCCATTATGAGAATAGCGAACTAGTCGTCACAACCACCCATTTCGTTTTCGACGTAGCGGGCTTTGACGATTACAACGGCATACCCTCTTCTTCACAAAAGCTTGTCACTGAGCGCTACTGGCGCGATGGTGAGGATCTGCGAGTGACGCTGACGGTCGCGGATCCCATGTTCCTGCGTGAACCAACTTCCTACACGACACGATGGGTACCGGCCCGAGCCGGCTACAAACTGGCCCCGTATGACTGTGATCCGGAAGCCGCACGAGCCTCGGTGCGCTTCTTTCCATCGAAATACAAGTAAGCCCACCTGCAGTTAGAACCACAGCGTTCTGGCACAGTTTCGCAATAAAAAAGGCGGAAGGATTTAATAAGAGCTAAATAAATTAGGATTTACAAGCGCATCAGTTAAATCTCTCGATAGTTTAGCTTGTCGGAAAAGAAAACCGTTACGAGCTAGCCAGTGCCGACGTAGGGAATCAGGCGCCCACATAACAGCACTCCTGTCCATATTACCAGTGAGGCGTAGGCAACGCATTTTGTGTTCAACGGAGAATTGGCGCGTGCATCCCATGTGTTCATAACCGGTTCTATCATCAAGTAGTAAAGTACGGCGTTCAGTCCTGCCAGAACAATCAATATCATCTTGATCTGGAATCCGATATTCGCGGAGTAACGCAGAGGATCGCCATAGAAAAACAGTATGCCGGTAACTAGGTTAAGTCCGAAGCCGAGCAAAACTAGGGGTAGGAGCTTTTGCAACGCATCAGGATTCAGGGCCTTGAAGTGGCCTGCCAGACGCAGATCGAAAACGATCAACCCGCCCAGCAAGAGTGAAAGACCCATGAAGTGGATTATCTCCAACATCGGCCACACCCAGATAGTAGCCTTAATCCAGAGATTCAGCGGTGTGTCGACTAGGGATACAGCAAACGACTCCAGCATGATTAACTCCGATCAGGTATAGGCCACTAAACGACCGGTGATGATTGCGGCCAGCCAAAGTGACAGGGAGAACAACGCGATGAGTCTTGTCGATCCGCTGATTACCACATCACCATCCGCTGCGGCCAGTTCACCGCGCAGTTGGGCCTCAATGACTCTCGCTAGAACTACGCCTGCTATGATGAAGCCGATTTTTAGCAAAAAAGCGACATTGTTGACGAACATCACGGCCTGTGAGGTGAACAGGAGAATCCCGGAAACGGCGTTAACGATAAATCCAGTACTGGCTAACTTACTCAGTGGCAAAAATGCAGCTGGCTGAATGCCACGAAGAAGCCCAAGCAGTCGCATATCTCGCATGGAATAAATACCCACAACGACAGCGAGCCCGACAGCATGAAGACTCAACAGTATTGGATACCCCCACAGGGACACACCGACCCAGATAGCTATCGGCGTATTCTCGAGCCAGACGAACATGCTTTCCTCCCTTGATGCCCTCAGTTACAGACGAGGCGTAAACTACATCCTAATTGAACTGATGTCACGGACAACTTAGTTCCGAGCGATATATTGTCTTATGAAATTAAGGCGGGAAACTCAATAAAGGAGAGTGTAGACTTTGGAGATTGGGTAAATACCTTAGGATCGAAGTGAGCTATGGTTTTTTCAAATACATATACCGGTTTGGGAGAGCGCTTCTACGAAAAATCTCAGCCAACCCCGGTGCAAAAACCCCAACTATTTCTGTGGGATGCACAACTAGCCGAGCAGTTAAAAATAGCTACTGATCTGCAACAGGACCCGGATGCCCTGGCACAGATCTTTTCCGGTAATCGCATTCTGCCAGGATCAGAGCCCATCGCAATTGCCTACGCCGGACACCAATTTGGTTACTTCTCAGCACAACTCGGAGATGGCAGAGCCCACCTCCTCGGCGAGGTCATCGACCGTGTTGGCAAAACGTGGGATGTGCAACTAAAGGGAACAGGCCCCACTTCGTTTTCAAGAGGAGGGGATGGACGTCTGGCACTCGGTCCGGCTGTTCGAGAGTTCATCATGAGTGAAGCAATGCATGCTTTAGGTGTTCCTACCACTCGATCTCTGGCAGTTGTTGCTACCGGCGAGCCGGTCTACCGGGATAGACCAATGGCAGGAGCGGTGGTAACAAGAATTGCATCGAGTCATCTGCGGGTTGGGACTTTCGAATTCTTTGCTGCCCGTGACGACCGGGCGTCTTTAAAAGCGCTTCGTGACTATGCCATCGAACACCATTTCCCAGACTTGAAGGAAGTAAAAGAAAATCGAACTGTTCTGCTGCTGGATAAAGTCATTGAAACGCAGATTCAACTGGTTGTTCAGTGGATGCGGGTCGGCTTTATCCACGGTGTCATGAATACTGATAATACAACTATTTCCGGTGAGACGATCGACTTCGGTCCCTGCGCCATGATGGGAGTTTATGATCAGGACACGGTTTATAGCTCGATCGATCGTACTGGACGATATGCGTTTGGTAATCAGCCACAAATTGCGCATTGGAATATGGCAAGATTCGCTGAATGTCTGTTGGTTCTAGTGGATAGCGAAGATACTCAGACCACTGAGCAGCTAACAGCAATGGTTAACGGGTGTCCCGGTCGGTTTGAGAGGGAATACTGCAAAATGATGGGGCGCAAATTTGGCTTGTTAGGGTTACGAGAAGAAGATGACGAACTTCTCAACTCTCTGCTGGAACAATTCTCATTACAGGGCATGGATTATACGATCACCTTCGATCTATTAACGAAATCTTTAAATCTAGACTCAGTTACTTCTGAATTGAAAACAGAATTTGGACAATATTTTGGTCTCTGGCGAAAAAGAATTAACGATCAGGATGCCCCGATTGGAGAGATCCAAAAGCTGATGAGACAAAATAACCCTGTTGTCATCCCCAGGAATCACCATGTCGAAAGAGTGATTCAAGAGTGTGAGGAAACAGGAGTCGCAACAGCCGCCGAGAAATTTCTTCAAGTTCTCAATTGTCCCTATGAAGAAATTCCACAAACATGCCAGTACCAGGATAAGCCTGGTGATGGGGATCAGCACTATCAAACCTTCTGTGGAACCTGATGAAGTGAACAAAGTGGGGTTAGAGCAAGAAGACAGTTGGTTTGCTGGAGTTTGCAGAGGGAATAGGCGTGGTTGAGAACTTAGTTGAAGTGCGAAACCTCTCTCGCCAGTTTGGTAACAAGCTGGCACTGGACCAGTTGGACTACACCGCCGGTGAAGGTAAGGTATACGGCCTGGTTGGCGTCAATGGTGCAGGTAAGACCACCTTCATCAAACACCTGCTGGGCTTACTATGTGCCAGTTCAGGTTCTGTGCGAATGTTTGGTATGGATCCGGTACACCATCCACTGGATGTATTGGGGCGCATCGGTTACCTCTCAGAGGAGCGGGACCTGCCGGAGTGGATGAGCATTGCGCAATTGATGCGATATACCGAGGCCTATTATCCCAAGTGGGATCACGACTACGCCGTGGAACTGCTGAAAACTTTCAAGCTTGATCCTGAACACAAGGTCAAGAATCTATCCAAAGGCATGCGTGCACAGGTGGGACTGGTGGCGGCAGTCGCTCATCGCCCACAACTTCTGCTACTGGACGAGCCCTCTTCCGGGCTGGATGCGGTGGTGCGAGAAGATATTCTCAACGCGGTTGTGAGAACCGTCAGCGACGATGGCAGAACCGTTATCTTCTCGTCCCACCTGCTGGATGAAGTCGAGCAGATGTCAGACCATGTCACCATGATCGATGACGGACGCGTGCTGTTGGATAGCGACCTGGCTGACATCAAACGACAACATCAACATAGCAGTATACGCTTTCCTGAGCATCGCGACGGTGGGCCAGACATAACAGGTTCTATCTGGAAGGAAGGTGACGGATGCTTGTGGAACGCCATCCATGAAACAGCTACCGATCAATTTGCGACTGCGGTTGCCGAACTGGGTGGTGAGTTGCTTGAGTCTCGTGAAGCCACTTTGCAGGAAATATTTATTGCCCGCGTAGGACGTAACACATCAGCCACCGAGTTATCGACATGAGCCACGGTATCACCAGCAATACCAACAGGGTCGTCATGGCGATGCTATGGGAATCCTGGATGCTTACCCGTTGGGGAGTGCTGGCCAGGATGCTTATTGCGATACTAACTATTTTAGTTTTTTACATACTTGTGGCCGAGAATGTTGAAGTAATCACTGAAACCGAGGAAGAAGGCTTAAGAGCATTGTTCTGGGTAACTTGCCAGTTGTGTTTGTTCTCAGGCATTGCCATGGGGCTATCTCAGGAGAGCCGCCCTGGATTTCCATTCTACCTGGGTTTCTGGCGACCGGTTTCCACCCGGCTGCAGGTTTTAATCCCGATGGCGTACCGTTGTCTGTTCTGCATGGTGCTCTATGTTATTCCCTTGCTGCTGGCAAATTACCTGGTAGAGATACAACAGTTGTTCAAGTCGGCAATTCTGCTAATTATCCCGATCACCCTGATGACAAGCGCCAGTGCCTGGTGGACCGACAAAAAAGGGCTCAGCCAGCTGGCTGGATGGGCTGGCGTTTTCTTCGGCGCCTTTGCCTTAATGTACTACACGCTTCATTTCAACCAACACTCTTTCGCCAGCGATCCAGAACTCAACTGGTGGTGGACATTCTCCTTTGCACCGCTGGATTATTTAATTCTGTTGCTGGTATCCCTGTTCGCCGTTGTATTGACATTGGTGGGTGTGGATAGACAAAGACACGGTGACGAAGGGATCAGGCTCTGGCAAACCAGTGACGGCAGCGGTTCCTACCCGGTAGATGCCAATTGGCTGGCCGATCTGTACCAGACAGAGAGCCCGACCAGTTCGTCAAAGCGGGCGGAACTGTGGGCTGAGATTAATGGCAGCGGACTGCCTGCCTTCGTGTGGAGTCTTGTTATCGCTCTGTCGATTCCCATGCTCTGGTTGATCACCAACCTTATTGGTTCGGAGGCCTTATGGGCGTCTATCACTGTTTTTGTACTGTGGATACCTCTCATAGGCACGCCAAATTTTGGCATTCGAATGAAGCAGGGAAGAGCCTACCTCAGTACATTTGACGCTGCCCGACCACAGAACACAGCCTGGCTCGCCGGCATGAAAATAGGCGTGGGGATAATCAGTATGCTCGCTGGCATGTTGGTCATAACAACCAGCCTCTGGTTCTCCGCACCCCTGGCGGAGAATTTTATCGCGGCGATTGGCATTGGCCGGCAATTGCTTATCGACTTTTTCGTGACCACTCCGATCATGGAGATAGCCCGGTCACTTTTTATCTTGTTCGTGCAGTTCGCCTCTATAGTAACTTTCATGGCGGTATTAACTGCCATCTACTCGATTTATCTGGATCGACTCACGCTTGGTATTCTCGGTTTCATGGTCTACCTTGGCGTACTGCCGATTATCATTGCTTCAGAAACGCTCCCGCTAGGCTTCGCTGTGGCCCATGTCTGGGCATTCACCGCTGTGATAGCGGCAAGCGCCATTTACTATTGTTATGCCATCGTCAAGAATCGAATCCTGGGCCTGGGGTACACCTGTGTGGGTGTGTTTATCTGGCTGCTATATGCCTTGGCTTACTTCTCCAGGCTCAGAGACGATGGAATGCTGGGTGCCGATATTCCGACTGAGATCATCCTGTTTCGAGTCGCCGTCTGCGTCTCGTCTTTGGCCTTGTTTGCTCTGGCACCCTGGTCTTATGCAATGACCCGGCACAGGAGATGAATCCGAGATGAGCGTCAGGACCAGAAAATGGATCATCGTGTTGACAGTTGTTGCTTTCATGCTGGGTGTACCGATGGTGGCGTATCGCTATCTTCCCGAGCAGGAGGATTCGTTCTTTACTCTGTACAAAGACAACTGTGCCATCTGCCACGGAGAAAATCTTGAGGGTAGCCCGCAAGGACCTGCACTTGTAGGCGTCGACCTCAGTCATGGCGACACGGTCAGCGATATCAGAATGGGTATTGCCGAGGGTTATCCATCCGGAGGCATGCCCGCTTGGTCTGATGTGTTGCGAGCAGGGCAGCTATCGAGCCTGGCAATTCTGGTCTCGGAGAAACGCCTGAACTTCGACATGACCGATCTTTTTGATGCAGTAGAAATCATTCTGCCTGTCGATGCGATCGTTACTGAGGAGTATAACTTTCGCATCGAGGAATTCGTTGCCAACATCGATCCCTATCCTTTCTCCATCGCGCCAATGCCTGATGGCGGCTTTCTACTAACGGAAAAGACCCGGGGCATTTCGATAATATCACCCGAGGGAGAACAGTCGGCTCTTATCGAAGGTACACCTACAGCTTACGATGACGGATTGAGGCTGGGTAATCTGGAAGTTGGATTTGGATGGTTGCTGGATATCGCGCTGCACCCGGATTATGAAAACAATGGTTGGGTGTACCTTCACTATGGCGATCGATGTGGAGATGGTTGCAACAGAGCCAACAGGGGCTTGTTCTTACCTGTTTCCATGAACAGGCTGGAGCGGGCGCGGATTAGAGATGGCCAGTGGGTCGAAGTAGAAACCATTTGGAGCGCTGAGCCGAATACCTATACTTCGATGCCAGATGTTGGTGCGGGCGGGCGTATTGCGTTCGATGATCAGGGGCACGTATTTCTCAGCATTGGCATGAAGGGGAGCAGCAACTACGGCGGCATCCAGGACCTGAGCCTGCCCTATGGAAAGATTCATCGCGTCAATGACGATGGCAGTGTACCGGCTGATAATCCATTTGTAGTTGAGCTGGGAACTTCTGTTGAACCTTCGCCCGGTCAGACTACTGATGCGATGCAGACTATATGGACCTATGGTCATCGCAGCCCCCAGGGTTTGGAATTCAATTTTCTAACAGGTGAGTTATGGGGATCTGAAATGGGCCCGCGCGGTGGCGATGAAGTCAATCTGCTGTTACCGGGAAGAAACTATGGCTGGCCCCTGACCTCGAAAGGCGTGAACTACAACGGAACGGCTGTGGAATATGGAACCAACCTCGGTATCGAATTCGATATCAATGACATCGAACAACCGGTAGTAGATTTCTCACCTTCGCCGGCAATATCCAGTTTTGTTTTCTATTCAGGCAATGCTTTTTCGAACTGGCAAGACAATATTATTATCGGCTCGCTCAAGGCTAGGGAATTATACTGGCTTGTAATAGAGGATGATCAACTCGTGTATAAGGAAACTCTCATCAAGGGTCTGGCGAGGATCAGGGACATCGAGATTGGTGCTGACGGCTTGATCTACTTGCTGCTGGAAAACCAGGCAGGCGGTAAGATTGTGAGGTTGGTGCCTGAATAAATAGGGATAGATTCTTTTTTTCCGAAGGAAAAATAAAATCTATCCCTATTTACTTGCCGGTCCACTTCGGTTTACGTTTCTCAATGAATGCCCTGCGTGCTTCCTTGCCATCGGTACTGTCGAATGCTGCCGCCAGGGCCTTAAGTGCCACTTCGGGAACGTCCTGAAATTTCATGTCTTCCATTTCATAAAGCAGGTCGCGGGTGCGTTTGAGCGCTAGTGGGGACATTTTACTGAGTTTGTGTGCCAGCGCGCGGGTTTCATTCATTAGTTCCGCTGCTGGCACGAGCCGCGTGATCAGTCCCAGCTGATGTGCCTCAACTGCGGGAATGGGTTCGCCGGTAAAGATGAGTTCGGCAGCGCGCATGCGGCCTATTAAGCGCTGCAGATACCATACATGCATACCCGGTGGACCCGCCAGATTGGGAACGCCGGGAAAGCCGAAATCTGCATCGTCTGCCGCAACAATCATGTCGCAGGCAAAGGCGAGTGTGCAGGCTCCTTCCCGAGCATAGCCATGAACCGCCGCAATAATAGGTTTGGAAAGCCCACGTACAAGCGCCAGGGTTTCAACATAAAAAAGACGCAGAAATCTTTCCATGTCAGCAGAGTCAAACTGTTCCAGAAAGTGCAGATCCACACCAGCTGAAAGGCCTTTGCCAGCACCGGAAAGAATAATAACCTTTGCATCTTCATCCGAATCCGCTGCTCTCAATGCTGCGTGATATTCAAGTGTGGATTCTTCATCAATTAGGTTCAGCGGTGGACGATCGAGAGTGATTTCCGCGATGCTGGAATTGACCGAGTACTTGAGAGTGTTATAACTACGATTTGTCATTGATCTGAAGAGGATTCCAGTTTGGAAATTCCGTTGCTGGTCTACTGTTACATATTGCAGGGATACTCTGACACCACTTTTTAATTAAGAAACGATCACAAGCTCTTCAATTGCCTCCAGTGTGACTCGAGCGCGAGCTTCAAGCTCTGCATCAGTTGCACTGCTTACCGGATGCTCGATAATTGCAAATTTGTAATCAGGCATGCCGAGAACCCGAGCCATTAGTTCGGCTGCATCGACAAACTTACTGGTCATTACGCCCAGTGCGGGAGTTCCGACCCGCTCGCTGCTAATTGCGTCATGCAAACTGCACGACGAACAACTGCCTCAGTCACCAAGGCCTGAAATGGCTATGTCCCAGTTCTTCACTTCATCGAGGAGTGTTTCCTCGGCCGGTGCACTGTAGTTTAATTTGGTACGCAGTACCACATCGGCAACGTCGAAGCGCTCGCGCATTAGTTTATCTAAATGGGCAAAGAATCCTGCTGTTCCTTTTTTGCCATTGGAAATTATTCCGACCGTTTTTCCTTGTAGAGAGTCAGGCCGAGGAGCTGGTTGTAGCTCATGTGGATTGGTCTCACTAGTGGGATCAAGTACGCAAATTGTCATGTGTTAGTTCCAATCATGTATCAGTAAAGTAATAAATATTTCCCGAATTGCTAAATTGGCCTGTCAAATCGGCTCACAGTCAACACAGGCACCAATAGCTGCCGTGACCGCCTGGCTCTTGTTACCAAACCAGGGTGGAATTATAGCGCCGAATCCGCCTGCTGGCCCACCGGCTGCTATGACGAGCAGATGTTCTGGAGAAGGCAGTGCGCTGTATACTGTGTCGCCTTTTTCTCGTACCACCGACCCTTTTCCAACACTAGTCCAGTCAGCTCGTTTAACTCGAGCTTTGTTGTACAGGTATTCCGCAATATCTGCTTTAGTCCAACCCCCACTATTAAAGTGATCCCGATGCTGCCTGGGAATCACGATGGTATAGTTGCCTGCCCAAATCGAATAGTTGAGCATGTTGGCACACATCTCTGCGGCGTAGGTGTCCAGAATGTCTTCCGGTTTCGTGGTCCACTCATTCATGATTTGTCGCGGCGCTCCGGCGGCCAGCACGGTAACCGCCGAAGCACCTACCGGCATCCCTCTGATCTCTGCAAGCGATTGCCACGCAGATTCTTCTTCGTCTTCTGCTACGCAGTAACTGATCTTGCCTGGATGACCCAGGGTCGATCTGTCAATAGCGCCAGGACTCACTTCTAATATATTAATAAGTCCGAGGCGGATTGCCCTGCCTATTACCGAAGTAGCTCTGTCACTGCTTCCCAGGACACTAAACTCACTTCGGGCACCGATCTCTTTTCTAACAGGGCCATTGAGAATAAGCAGAACTGCACAGCCACCGGTACTCGCTGTGGCGCCATGCAACAGAAATTCTTCTTTTAACATTGCCATCCATGCCGTGACCACTACGGGAAAATGTAACGGCAGACAACCTGCCATCACAGCGTTGATAGCCAGCTTTTCAGCCGTTACCTGGCGCTCCCTAACCGGTTCAATGCCGATCAATTCATTTGCTGGCATGTTCACCCAGTCAAGACAAGCTTGCACAGCTTCCGGAGTCGGGGGGATGATAGGAAATCCATCGGTCCAACCACGGCTATGGTAAAACTCCTGGATATTAGAAGAATCATTTAACTCATAGTGTTTGGAGAGCAGGTTCATAAAAATGGGGCCAGCATAGCAAGGAATATTGGGATCATAAATTGCTCGGTAGGAGTACAGGAATTGCGGTCACTGAAAGTTGATAATTTACAGTGTTATTCCCAATCCAGTCAGAAAAGCCTGCAAACCGAATACAAAGCAAGTCGCCCAGGTACTTTATCGAAATCGACTGGATCAGGAAAATGCACGCTACTCTTATGGAGGTAGCGCATAACGCAAGCAGGGTTCCTGCTACTTTAATTCTACTGGCCACGCGTGCCACTCCTGGTTCTCTGTGGCACCTGGAATTGCAGCAATCCAGAGGCGTTCACACGCGGAAATATCCAGGGCACGCCAGCAGTTGGGCCAGACTCGCTCAAGACTCTCTGTCCGTCTTCCGAAAGTAGATATTCGGCCAGTTTTTCTGCGTTGACTCTCGCCGCTGGAGTAGCGGAGTGTTGTGGTCCCGGCGTAACAACGACATAGGCTCGACGTATGCTGGGATCTCCACTTAAGAGAATTCTCGTTCCTTCGGATGGCATTCTGCCGAAAGCAACAGGCAGATGACCTACCACTACGTACGCCAGATCACGTGCTGCCTGTACCAAGATTTGTTGTGGTCTGTTCACCGTGTCTGGTAATAGTTGCAACTGTGCAGGAACCAGATTGGCCTGATCCATCAGTCGTTTAAGGACCTGGTAACTACCAGGATCACGAAATGTGATAAGGGGTTGCCCCGACATCTGCAGTTTCTGAATTGCTTCTCGCCCCGATGCAGCTTGGCTGACTCCCGCCGGATCATCTTCTGGACCGACGAAAACGAACTCATTGTAGCCCCAGGTTCGCAGCGCCGACGCATAACCTAATGCCTCAAGGGCAAATGTTTCATCGCCGCCGTGAATCAGTAATAAGTCAGCCTCGCCGTTCATGAAAGCAGGCACGACCTGTTCCTTGGGAGCAGCAATTACCGTTGTTATTTCCAGCTTGAGAGACTTTTCTGCTGACTCCTCAATTCGGGACCATACGCCACTCATATCCAGGCCCCCTATTACGGCGACTTTCAATTCCTCATCAGTGCCGAAGCAAAGCGTGCTGCCCAATACCAACAAAGCGGGTAACAATTTGTTCAATTTACGCTTTAACAAGCTGAGGTTCCATTTGGAGTCAGGGCAAACAATCAATAGTCTCTATACCAATTAGTCTAATTTGCACGCAATACAATAATATTACCCACATGGGATTTTCATCAAGCATTTATTACTCTTATTCCCAGATTATGCGGTTAAGCTGACAGCACTACTACCGACTTTCCACTTCGGCGATGAAGGCCAGCGTCTCCTCGATCACGTCGTCAGTGATCCGCATGTGACCACTGTCGGTATAGTGAACAAAGCGATGTTGAACACCGGTGTCGTCGAGTGCGGCTGCGAAGTCGACCGCCTGCTGAATCGGCACCGAACGGTCATCATCTGAGTGTATGACCAGTATGGGCCTGGTACCGGGTCCGAGATGATGGATTGGCGAGGCGACTCGTCGGGCCTCACGAATGTCTCCCTCGACCGGCGTCCACAAGTCTCCCCAGGAGAGCGTGTTCAATTCGTACGGGCCGGATACGCTGATGACGGCGCGGACGTCACTGCGGGCATCGTCCCAGCCACCAACGCGCTCATAGGGACCTTCACCCAGCGTAGCTGCCATCGCTACCAGATGGCCCCCTGATGAATCGCCGATAAGGTAGACGCGATCCCCGTCGATACCGTACTCATCTGAGTGCGCATGCACCCACCGAATCGCCGTTTGAACGTCTTGATACGCGGCCGGGGCCGGGGTCGCCCCCACGAGTCGATAGTCGACAGTCATGGCAAAGTAGCCCATGCCGGCCCACTGCGCCACGTTCAGGGCATCGCGGTAATCGCGGGCTCCCCCACGCCACCGGCCGCCGTGCACATAAATGATAGCCGGAAGGTCCGCACCATCGACCGGGTAGGCGATATCGGCGAGGACGGCCGAGCCGTTCGTGCGGCTGAAGATGACGTCATTTTCGACAGTAACCGGTGTCTGAGCAATGGCGCTAACGGGCGCTATGAGCGTCAGGATCGCGCTGATGATGAATAACCTTGGCATGCTGCCCTCCTTGCTTGAGGTGTATGTATAGAGGAATAGTAAAATCAGTTTCTATTTTAGCCCACAGTATGGACAAGTTAACTGTTTAAACCGAAAAATAGAACATCTAAATAGCATCTATATCACCACTGTTGACGATTTGGATTCGAATCTGATACGGGATTTGTAACTACCATTGATCCAGCCAGATCAAGCAGATCCAGGAATTTCCGACGTTGGACACGGGTTAAAATTCAATGCAATGATGCTGCCCTTATGGTTCAATATTGGGCGCAAATTCCAGCGTTTGCTTTTTGTTTCACTCGAGTTACAGCAAGAATATCAATAGCGAGGTGAGGCGCATGAAATATACTGACAAGCTAACAATGTTGCGAAATCCGACTAGCCGGATTTTGGCAATGCTGCTCTTTTATTTTGCTATCCTGGTAGCGCTTGAGTCCTATACAGGGCTGGGAGCTCCCGTCCTTGCCCAGGCGACATCCGACGACTCAGAATCTGCAAATGCTTCTAACTTCGGCAATGTGGACGATGCCAGAATTATCAACGCCCCGGGCACCGAACCCGGTAGCTGGCTTACCTACGGGCAAACCTATAAAGAGCAACGCTTCTCGCAGCTCACCCAGATTACACCTGAAAACGTGGATCGATTGGGTCTGGCCTGGACCCGACAAATTGGCGATTACAATATGCGGATGCAGGGCACGCCGTTGGTGGTCGATGGCGTTATGTATGTCAGCAACGGCTGGAGCGTTATTTATGCCCTCGATGCAACCAATGGAGAGGAAATCTGGCGCTATGACCCGGAAGTAGACCGTAGCTTTATTCGTCTGGCTTGTTGTGGTCCTGCACACAATCGGGGAGTAGCTGTTTATCAGGGCAAAGTATATGTCGGCACTTTCGATGGACGCTTGCTAGCTGTCGATGCAGCAACCGGCGAAGAGGTTTGGGACGTCGATACGTGGACGCCGGCGGGACTGGGCCGCTTTAATATCACCGGGGCGCCACGCGTTGCAGCGGGTAAAGTATATATCGGTCAGGGTAGCGGGGAATCTGGCCATCGCCGCGGCTATGTTACTGCTTACGATGCGGAAACCGGTGAGGTGGACTGGCGCTTTTTTCTGGTCCCTGGCGATCCCAGCCAGCCCTTCGAGCATCCCGAAATGGAGATGGCGGCCCAGACCTGGGGCGGTGAATGGTGGAAATACGGTGGTGGGGGTACGGCGTGGAATTCTCTGGTCTATGACGAAGAATTCAACAGCCTCTATATCGGTGTCGGTAACGGTGCGCCCTGGCCCAGAGAAATTCGCTCGCCGGGTGGTGGCGACGATCTGTTTCTCTCAACCGTAGTTTCAGTGGATGTGGAGACCGGCCGCATGAACTGGTACTACCAGACAACGCCAGGTGACAACTGGGATTTTAGCTCAGCTATGGATATGACTCTCGGCGAGATTGAACTGGGTGGCGAACAGCGCAAGGTCTTGTTGCAGGCACCTAAAAATGGATTTTTTTACATAATCGACCGGGAAACCGGAGAACTATTGCGAGCCCATGCCTACACTGAAGGCATTACCTGGGCAACTCACGTTGATATGGAAACCGGCCGGCCTGTTGAAAATCCGGATGTAGTATATGAAGACAACCCCCAGTGGATTCTGCCAGCCAATTCCGGTGCCCATAACTGGGAACCGCAATCCTGGGATAATGATCTGGGACTGATGTATTTTTATTATCACGACATAGCCAACTTCTATTCACTCGACGAAACATTTGTAAATACCGGCGTTTATGAAATTCGTGAACGAGGTTTGAGCCTGGGCTGGGGTGAGGGTGCCTATCGCCGTCAACTCATAGAAAATGCTGCGCCGCAACCCGAGTCCAGGGCCTTTGTCGGCGCCTTCGATCCAATCACTGGTCAGTACAAGTGGCGGCAACCATTGGAGTCTATTTATAACGGTGGTGTTCTGGCCACGACTACAGGCCTGCTGTTTCAGGGCGAGGGAACCGGTGAATTCGTCGTACGCAATACCGATACTGGAGAATCGATTTGGAAATACCGCGCACAGGGAACCTTTCGTTCCACATCCATGATGAATTATCAGATCGACGATACACAGTATGTGGCTACCATGATGAACGGCAACCGAACCATAGACCTTGGCGGAACTGTCGTAGTGTTTAAACTGGACGGCACTGCCACTTTGCCCGTTGCCGAAATAGTACAGTCAGAGATACCTGAGCAAGCTGATACCGAGTTCAGTCCCGAGGCTGTGCGCCAGGGTGATGATTTTTATCATTCTCAATGTGCAAGCTGTCATGGCGGTATTGGCATTCCATCAGAAGTGGCAATTGTGGCACCTGACCTTCGACTGATGACGCTGGACACCCATGGACAAATGAGAGATATCGTCCTGGACGGTACTCGTTCTCAAAATGGCATGCCAGACTTCGAAGATGCCCTGACCAATGAACAACTCGAAGCCATTCGTGCCTTCGTCGTGACCCAGGCCAGGCAACTGAGAGAATGGCAACAGAACCGTTGAGCTGAATTAGCAAATATTGTTAGTCATTTTTTGTGGCTATCGAAACGAACTTTATCTTCCCCAGGTGATTGCTCGGTTGTAGTGGTGTCTCTCCGGCGGGGAATCCATTTTCCCTCAATATAAAGGCAATGAGTTCCAAGTACTCCGTGCGCGAAAGCGAGCCGGGTTTATCCGCTGGCATATTACCGAGGATTTTGTACCAGTAATCGAGCACGGTCATTCCATCCCAGGAATTTAAGTTGTTCTCATAAAACCTCAAATCGTGACAGGTCATACAATTTTGTTCATAGAGTAGCTGACCCGATTGAGCCTGAGCTTCAGTATACACACCATCGCTGATAGTTATTTGTTGCGCGACCGCTGCCGGGCAAACTAGTAATGCCAGCAGAAAGACTAATTTGTAGAAATCGAATCGCAATGGTTAACTCTTCAAGCAGTAATCTGACAATAGGATTATAAGGGTGCTCGCTCGCAGCAAACGCGCATACTCAATCCTAATCGACTTACTAACAGAAGTGAATCACCCAGTCTGCGATGCAGTTGCCACGGTTTTACAATCCCCTGTCGAGTTCACAGTTCTTTTTGAACTACTAGTCCCGTTGCTTTAGCAAGAAAAGCCAGAGAAGTACATAGTCATAGTTTCTGTGACTATTTTTTGTAAAGCGTAGAAGTAAGAGGCTGTTGCTTATCTCTCGGTTATGCCTCAAATATAGATAAGAACTCGAGCGAGCTTGGAATAGGGAATTGTTTTTATTGTGACTAGCGCCAGGGATGAAGCGCGGGACGGGCCAGGGATGGCCCAACGGAGCAATAAAACAATTCCCTATTCCAAGATTGCGTCCTTCACGTATGGCACCAGCAATAAACACACAAATGTTAGTCTAAAATTTTGATTTTACTCGATATGCTTTGAGGATACCTCAGACTCTGTTCCCTTCAATCTGATTATTGTCGCGCACCGGTAACCGAAAAATTTCCCAGTGTTGTGTAAATTGTCCCTGCCAAATTATCACCATTTACTGTACCCAGAAAATTTACTCGTAAAGCTGCTCCAGATGGATCATCGGGATTCGGAGATTCGGTAGACCAGGAAATTCTGTTCCCCTCCAGGACAACCTCGTCAGCGATAGTAACCGTATCGCCTGCCATGCTGATTGACTGATTAGCAGAAATTGTCCATACCGATGACTGGTTTCCAGAGGGGGTATCAATATTGATCTCCCATATCCCTGTGCTGGTTGGCTCTATATCACACGCAGCCAATAGTACAGGAGTTGAAATAAGAACCAGGTTTCTTATCCAATTTCTCATTCTTGAATCCTGTCCGGTTCGATGCTTGAGTTAAAGGAGTCAAAGGGCAGAGTACATTGATTTTAGAGAATTGTAACGCCTTGATACACGCGCGATCGATACTAAAAGGAACTCTGGATTTCTCGCAACGCGCTAGCTTTTGTTTGTTGAAATTCCTCCACACAGATAGACAAAGGCTGGCATGTCCGGTAAAACGAGCATTCAGATATCTTACGGAGAGCCGACCCGTGCCTAAGCGTTTTTCTTTTATATTGGGTGTATTCACAATTGCCTTAATTCCCCTGTTCAGTATGGCCGCATCCGAGGAATTCGACTTGGTTATCAATAATGGCCGTGTGATGGATCCCGAATCAGGGCTGGATGCAATCCGGCACATTGGAATTATTGCAGGCCGTATGGTTTCCATTTCAGAACAAGTGCTCGAGGGAGAGCGGATAATTAATGCGACCGGGCTAGTGGTCGCTCCTGGATTCGTGGATATTCATGCGCACGGCCAGTCTGAAGAAGCTTATCGCTTAATGGTTCAAGATGGAGTGACTTCGGGATTTGAGCTTGAAATTGGCACGGCCGCGGTTGCAGATTGGTACCGCGAAAGAGCCGGTGGCCAGGTGTTGAATTATGGCATCAGCATCGGCCACATCCCTGTTCGCATGGTACTTTTTGGGGATGGGGGTCAATGGCTACCGAGCGGTCCTGGCGGTAGCGGAATTGCCGGACCGGATATGATGGATCGCATGACAGAGATGATGCGACAGGGATTGGCAGAAGGCGCTGTTGCCATGGGATTTGGGCTTCAGTACACGCCGGCGGCAACTCAGGCTGAGTTTGAAGCGATGCTTGCCATAGCGGCCGAAACGCAGGCCAGTGTCCATATTCACATCCGCGGGGGTTTAGAAGGCTTAAGGCAAATCATCACCAGTGCGAATAATGCCGGCACGCCTCTACACATTGTGCACGCCAATTCCAGTGGCGGATCTAGCATCGGTGAATTCCTCTCCATTATTCAAGCGGCCAGAGATGCCGGCCAGGATGTGACGACCGAGATGTACCCCTACGGAGCCAGTTATTCCGAGATCGCTTCGGCACTGTTCGATAACTGGGAGACCTGGGAAGAAGACCGGTTTGATCGGAATATGTGGGTAGCAACCGGGGAGCGGCTGACACGGGAAAGTTTTGCCAGATACAGACAACTTGGTGGGGGCGTGATCACATTCAGCCGCACCGAAGAGATGACACGTACTGCACTTCAACATCCGCTAATGATGATTGCCAGTGATGGAAGAATTGTTGATGGCAAAGGGCATCCACGCAGCGCTGGATCTTTTAGCAAGGTATTGGGCCAATACGTACGTGAGGAACAGCTTATCACTCTAATGGACGCGCTGCGGCGTATGACAATTGAACCGGCCAGGCGTCTCGAGGCATTTGTTCCATCCATGGCAAACAAGGGACGCATTCGAGTTGGTGCTGATGCTGATATTACCGTGTTTGATCCAGAGTCGATTCTGGATCAGGCAACGTACGTGGACCCAAACCAACCATCCGCCGGTATAGAATATGTACTCGTAAATGGTGGGGTGGTACTCGATAACGGCGTGTTGGACCCGAGAGTTCGCAACGGTGTCGCCATTAAGAGTAACTAGGGCAGATTGAGTTCACACCCAACCGGGAAGGCATTCGCCACTACCGACTGTTCCGATTGGGCAGGTCAGGGTTTAATGTCCTCACATGCTCTGCCAGCGCATTGATCTGACCACCAGAGAACATCGATGTGAAAGCCGGCATATTGTTCTGACCATTGCGAATTATATCTGCCACGTAAGCCGTATCGAACGCAGCCAAGCCTTCCAGCGGCATGCCTTCGTGCCCTCCCTCACCATTAGGCCCGTGGCAAAATTGGCAGGTATTCCGGAACAAGTCCTGTCCCTGAGGATTAGCTTGAGACGGATTTACCTGGTCCAGTGCAATGGCACCTTCCTGCTCGTCATCTATCAGGCTGAACAACCAGACGCTGTCTCCCCGGTCGGCTCTGCCTAACAAGCTGCCTGCAGAAAAGACTGCCACGTATTGTTTGTTGTTGTGCTGAAATACCGTGGCCGGCGCGTTAACACCCGCATCAGTCATATACTCCCATAGCTTGGATCCGTCGCGGGCATCCAGCGCGGTTAAACGGCCGTCGTTACGTCCGGCAAACAACAGGTCGCCTGCTGTTGCCACCAGTCCGCTATAACAGCGACTGGGCCAGCGCTGGCTCCATAGCCTGGTATTGCTGCGCAGATCCATGGCGGAAACGATTCCGGTGACAGTGAAGGGTGCGAAGCGCATGCTGCCACCAGTGTAGGAGTCACCGGGATCCGCCGGCTGCAGATTTTCCCTTACTGAATATGCTGCCTGTCGCTCGCCGGCACATATGTACATTACTCCCCTGTTCGGATCTACGGTGCTGGGTGGCCAGTTGGCGTCACCACGGCGTAGCATGACCGGCTCTTCCCAAAACGGTGTAAAGAAGGCGCCATTGTTGATGAGCTGATAGCCTTCCGGCGCTACATCCAGTGTTTGAGTAACAAAGGGCTCGCCAACTGGATAAGGCTGGGTGGCGGCGGTTGCCTGGCGGGGTTCCTGTGGAACCGGTCTCTCCTCTATACCTACCAACGGTTCCCCGTTGGTGCGATCGAGAATATACAGCCAGCCTGTCTTACTGGCCTGGGCCAGGCCTTTGCGTGGCACACCGTTGTAGTCCAGATCGAACAAGACCACCGGGTTGGGTGCATCGTAGTCCCAGATGTCATGGTGAACCTCTTGAAAATGCCAACGATACTCGCCGGTATAGGCATCCAGTGCTACGATTGAGGCGGTAAACAAATTATCTCCGGCGCGCACCGCACCGTTATAGTCGGGTCCGGGATTGCCAGTTGAAAAGTAGATCATGCCCAACTCGGCATCGACCGCAGGCGTGTGCCAGACTGTGCCGCCACCAGTTTGCCAGGCATCGTTGTCAGCGGGCCAGGTATCAAAGCCGAATTCGCCGGGGCCTGGCACGGTATAGAAAGTCCACAGCAAGCTGCCGTCGTCTGCGTTGTACGCTTTTACCCGCCCGCGGGCAGCATATTCTGCACCTGAGAAACCGGTAATAACCATGCCCTGAAAATACAACGGTGCGCTGGTGATGGTGTAACCTTCTTCCCAGGCTTCGGCCTGAACAGACCAGGCCTCTTCGCCGCTGTCTTTATCCAATGCCTTGAGCACGCCGTCCAGTTGTCCTATAAAGATCTTGTCCTCGCCAAATCCCACCCCGCGACTGGTCCAGCCACAACAGATAGTCGAAATCTCGTCGTTAAGATCAGCCGAGTAACGCCACAAAATTTCTCCGGTTTCAATGCTCAGGGCGAAGACATCGTCGGCGCCGGTGACGATATACATGACCCCTTCATGGACAATGGGCTGCGCCTCTCCCGAATACTTTGCGGCTAGCCCGGAGCCGCCCAGGTGAGTGCGCCAGACCGGGCCCATTCGATTGACGTTGTCGGTGTTAATCTCTGTCAATGCGGAGAAATTTCGGTTGAACAGATCCCCGCCATTGGTAAGCCAGTCGGCAGTCGGCAGTTCCGACAGCGTTTCCTGATCCGGTGTGATCTGTGAAAATTCTGCCGCCTGTGAGGCAAATTGTGAGGTGAACGATAAACTGAGAACAAGAATTCCCGCGAGAAGTGCCGGCATGTGGTTATTCATTTTTTCTGGCCCTATGGTTCTTGCTCGTAAGGCTAAAGGGACGCCCGCAACATATCAACATAAAAGTCCGCCAAAAATTGGCTAATTGGTTACCAAGAAAAGATGGTTTGTCTCTATTTATTCTGATTTATATCAATAAAAGTGGTGCTCTACAATTTACACTATTCCGGGTGTATAATGGTTTGAGTTAGCTAAAATACTACTTAACAGAGGCGCAGTGCCTGCGTCATTTGATTTAAACAGGAGTGGACAATGAATAAGACTATCGTAATGGGGCTGTTCTCAGGTATGGCTCTGGTGCCCGCGCTTGCTGGTGCCCAGATAAGTGCGGACCCCACGTACTCAAATGAAGTAGCGAGGATTATGCAGGACAACTGCCAGATCTGTCATCAGGAAGGGAACATCGGACCAATGCCCTTCACTAGCTATGACGAAGTCCGACCCTATGTGGGTTTGATCAGAGAGCAGGTGATTACGCGCGAGATGCCACCGTATCACTACGACAGGGATATCGGGATTCAGGAGCTGAAGGAAGACTGGCGGCTGGACCAGGAAGACATCGACACGATCGTTGCCTGGGTAGACGCGGGTGCCCTGGAGGGTAATTCTGCCAACCTGCCGGAGCCAATTCAGTATCCGGAAATCGGTGAGTGGCGCCTCGAAAGCGATCTCGGCCTGCCAGACCTCGTCATCCAGTCGGCGAAGTGGGACGTCCCGGCCAATGGTCAGGATATGTGGTGGAATCCTCTGGTGACCACGGGCATCACTGAGGACCGGTGCATCAAAGCGATCGAAACGCTGCCTTCAAGGGCCGCCCATGGATCGACACACCATGCCAACTCTCAGTTCCAGACTCAGAATGAAGACGGTGAATGGGAAACCTATGGCCGCCTGTCCGAATTCGCATTCGGCAAGCTCGGAGAGATGGTTCCGGAGGGAGCATGCAGAACCGCGCCCGCGGATTCCATGGTGAGGTGGAGTATCCACTACTATCCTGACGGCAATGCGGTAGTCGATGACCAGGTCTCGGTCGGCATCTGGTACCAGGATGAGGACTTCGACGAAACGGGAGTCTACCGTCAGGATCTGCGCTCATACGGCCTTCAGGGCGGTGACTTCGACATTCCGC
>Ga0187833_10001754_pt1 | contig 24289 bp, 27 predicted proteins | sample ETNtaG_37_FD_167968 | JGI IMG/M metagenome (GOLD analysis project Ga0187833, IMG submission 167968) | Marine microbial and viral communities from oxygen minimum zone, Eastern Pacific Ocean - ETNP2014_SV_400_PacBio MetaG (Illumina Assembly) | ecosystem: Environmental > Aquatic > Marine > Hypoxic...
TAAAAGACAATTCCTAATTTTTTTATTTCAAAATAAATTTCACTTTCTACAGCTAATTGATCATCAAACTTCTTAAAAGAAAAAATATGTTTACCTATATGATGATTATTTCTGTAAATATCAAATTCTATACGATCTAAATTTTCATAATGTTGTACATGTGCTTTCGTAGGTAAAGTAAGGGTTACAAAAAACAACAATATTAATATTTTATAAATTTTAAACATATAAACTTTTAAAATCTATAATATTTGACTTAAAAAGAGTTTAGTTCTGTCGCTTTTAGGATTGGCAAAAAATTCTTTGGTATTTGCCTTTTCAACTATTAAACCTTCATCCATAAAAATTACCTCATCAGCCACCTCTTTTGCAAAACCCATTTCATGAGTAACCACAATCATAGTCATTCCACCTTTTGCTAAATCAACCATGGCATCTAAAACTTCCTTGATCATTTCTGGATCTAATGCTGAGGTAGGCTCATCAAAAAGCATAATTTTGGGTTCCATACATAAAGCACGAGCAATAGCAGCTCTTTGTTGCTGTCCACCAGATAATTGTCCAGGAAATTTCCTAGCTTGATCTAGTATTTGAACTTTTTCTAATTGCTTTAATGCAGATTCTTCAGCTAGTTTTTTTGGTATTTTTTTAACCCATATAGGTGCAAGTGTGCAATTATCTACAATTGATAAATGTGGAAATAAATTAAATTGCTGAAAAACCATACCCACTTCAGCTCTTATTTGTTCAATATTTTTTGTATTTTCAGAAAGTTCAATTCCATCAACCACAATTTTTCCTTTTTGATGTTCTTCTAATCTATTAATACATCTAATTAACGTGGATTTACCTGAGCCAGAAGGGCCACATACAACAATTTTTTGTTTTGAAGAAACTGTGAGATTTATATCTTTTAAAACTTGGAAATCTCCAAACCATTTGTTCACATCTATCATTTCTATTATTTTATCCGACATGATTTTTATCTTTCAGTTTTATATCTTCTTTCTAATCTTTGACTGTATCTACTCATATTAAAACAAATAAACCAAAAAACAACACCAGCAAATACATATCCTTCAGTGGCAAAACCTAACCAATCTGGATTTGTTTTTGCCATATCTATCATACCGACTAATTCAAGCAAACCCACAACTAGAATTAGTGGAGTATCTTTGACTAATGCCAAAAATGTATTAGCTATTCCGGGAATAACAAGTTTTAAAGCTTGTGGTAAAATTACAAGTAAATGCATTCTCCAATAACCCATACCAAGAGATTTTCCAGCATCATATTGTCCTTTCGGTAAAGCTTGAAGACCGCCACGTATTACTTCTGCCATATAAGCAGCTTCAAAAAGCGTTATAGCAATTATAACTCGTACAAGTTTATCCATATATGTTCCGTCGGGTAAAAACATTGGCATCATTACCGAAGCCATAAATAAAACTGTGATTAAAGGAACACCTCTCCAAAATTCAATAAATCCTATTGATGAATATCTAATAACTGGAGCTGACGATCTTCTTCCCAAGGCTAAAAACATTCCTACCGGAAAACAGAATAGTAGAGCAAAAATTGAAATAATGAACGTAAGAGAAAGTCCTCCCCATGCAGCAGTTTCAACCCACAACAATCCAAAATTTCCACCCGAAATTAAATTAATAGCGATGAACGGAAAAATAAATAAAAGAAAAATAATTATATATTTCTTGATTTTTATAGACGCAAAAAAACCGAAGATTACTAGAGCAATTAGCATTAGAAAAGAAAGATTAATTCTCCAAATTTCACTATTTGGATACAATCCATACACAAATCTCTTAAGCCAAACATTAATAAAAATCCAACATGCTCCTTCTCGAGAACATTCTTCTTTTGAAGTTCCTATAAAATCAGCATCGAAAAATAACCAATTTAATAATGGTGGAACATTCTGAATTAGAACAAAGATGATTAACATAGTTAATGTAGCATTAAACCAATTTGAATTTATATTTTTATTTAAGCTATCCAACTTTCTATTTCCTGAAAATTCAATTCTAATATAATGAAGGCCAATGAAACTAAAAATTAATGGTGTAAAATAATTTAACCATCTTGGCAAAATAGAAGTAATATTTATCTCGAAAAAAGAATTAAGTATCAGATCAACAATACCTAATGCAAAAAAGAAAGCTCCTATTGAGATAAATAGATTCAATTTATCTCTACTAGGTTTACCTAAAAAATTTAAACTTTTAATCATTTTTCCTTAATTGCTATTTTTTTGTTATACCAGTTCATAAAAATTGAGATCGCAATGCTCAAGCTCAAATAAGTAAGCATGGTAATTGAGACGATTTCAATTGCCCTTCCTGTTTGCATCATCGCTGTTCCAGCAAAAACTAAGACTATATCTGGATATGCTATTGCTGCGGCAAGAGATGAATTTTTTGTTAAATTTAAGTACTGATTAGTAGTTGGTGGTATAATTATTCTTAAAGCCTGAGGCATTATCACCAATCTAAGAATCTGCCCTGGTGTTAAACCTATAGATGCCGCTGCCTCTTTTTGTCCTTTAGTTACACCCATTATTCCCGCTCGGACACATTCAGCAATGAAAGTAGCGGTGTACAGCGATAACGCGAGAGCTAATGCCATTAATTCTGGAATTATTGCTACGCCACCTATGTAATTAAAAATAGTTTTTGATAATTGTGTTAGAATGGGATATTCAAAACTTAAAGAAACACCTCCTATTAAAAAGGTTAATAGAGGAACTATGAAAAATATTCCTAAAGATATAAAAAACTTAGGTATTTGTTTCCCTGTACTCTCTTGCTGTTTTCTTGCATATTTATATACAAAAATTATTGCAATAATTGATGCTATTATTGAATAAAAGAAAACAGAGAAATTTGTCCAAATAAACTTTGGGATATAGAATCCTTTTACGGACAAGTAAGCAACATCAAAAAAATTAATTGCTTCTTTGGGTAGTGGCAACGCTCTTAGCGCAGCAAAATACCAAAAAAATAACTGAAGTAATAAGGGGATGTTTCTGAATAACTCTATATACCATTCAGCAACTTTTGAAATTAGATAATTTGGAGATAGTCTGGAAATACCAATTACAACACCTAGGATTGTTGCAAAAAATATACCTATAACGGCGACTAAAATTGTATTTAAAAGACCAACAAGATAAGCTCTGGCATATGAGTTTGTTCCACTGTACTCTATTAATGAAAATTGAATATCAAAAGACGCTTCCTCTCCTAAAAAACGCAAACCAAAATCAATTCCCCTATTATCCATATTGACTTGTGCGTTGTACGAGAAATAACCAAAAATAAATATAATTCCTAGAACCGTTAATATTTGAGGTAAATAATATCTAATTTTCGGTTTCGAAGAAAAAAAACTTGTTAAACTTGAAGTTGAGCTTTTTAAATTCATCGTTTTTTCAGGATAAAAAAAAGGGCTAGAAAAATCTAGCCCTTTTTTATTAGTTTCTATCTAAATTACCTAGCAGGTGGTACGTATAAAAGACCGCCTGTTAAATTAGGATCGTTCCAAAGAGCGTTAGGACCTCTAACAGGTAAAATACCAGTGTCTGCTATGTTACGCTTGTAACTTTCACCATAATTACCAACCTGTTTGATAATTCTCAAGCTCCAATCGTTATCTAGACCCAAAGATGCTCCTAGTTCACCTTCCGCACCAACAAGTCTTTTGATTTGTGGATTTTTTGAAGTTTTCATAGCATCAGCATTCGCAGAATTAATACCATATTCTTCAGCTTCGATCATAACATTTAGAGACCAACGAACTATATCTTCCCAAACAGCATCACCTTGACGAACAACAGGCCCTAAAGGCTCTTTTGAAATCGTTTCAGGTAAAACTATGTGATCATCTGGGCTTTGCATTTTAGTTCTTTGAGCTGCTAAGCCTGATTTATCAGTTGTGTATGTATCACATCTTCCTGAATCGTAAGCTGCAACAACTTCATCCGCTTTTTCAAAAACTACTGGTTCATATGAAATACCGTTTGCAGTAAAAAAGTCTCTCATATTCAACTCAGTCGTTGTTCCTATATTAACACAAGCAGAAAGACCGCTTTTAAATTGGCTAGTGGAAGTAATTCCAGAATCTTTTCTAACCATAAAACCTTGACCATCGTAAAAATTCACACCAACAAAAGTTAATCCTATGTCAGCGTCACGTGATAAAGTCCAAGTCGTATTTCTTGACAAGATGTCAATTTCGCCTGATGTTAAAGCTGTAAACCTTTCTTTAGCACTTAATGGAGTAAATTTAACTTTACCTGCATCTCCGAGTACCGCAGCTGCAACAGCTCTACATACATCAACATCGACACCAGTCCAGTTTCCAGATGCATCAGCATTTGAGAAACCTGGAAGGCCTTGAGATACACCACACCTAACAAATCCTTTTTTCAGAGTGTTTTTCAATGTTTTTGATTTCTTTTCCGCCATTGCCTCAGTGCCTAAAGCAAGCATCACCACAGCAAAAACCGCAAACAAAGAAAACAAATGTTTAAACATTTTTTTCATTATTATTTCCCCTTCATTGTTAACAATATTAAGCAAAAAAAATTGTTTTTTTTTTAACTTAAAGTTCAATTAATATGGTTCATTAAAGCACTTTGATCAAACTTTAACTGATTAAATTGACACACTATATTTAGTGTAAATCAAAGTAATTTAGACAAAATAAAGTTTATTACAACCATGAATGTAGAATGAAATAATTCAGTTTAATAAACATATTTTTAATTAATTAACTTATATTTTTTTGAGTATTATTTTTTTATATTCTGGCATTAGTTTACGTTTATTTATTTAAATAAAATTAACAATAATTATTAAAGGATAATAAATGTCTATACGATCATTAGCTCTTAAAGCTGGTAGCTTTGGTGGTTGTATCAGATTCTAATAATATATTTGAATTACGTTTTATATATATTTCTATTTTAATCTATTAGTTTTATTCACTATTCTTGGGACAATTTAACTCTTGTATTTCTCCACAATCTTTAGGATAGTTGTTAAACATGGATTTGGAGCTTTTTATTTTAGGTGGTTACGGACAATTCGTTTGGCCAGCTTTTATATTTACTTTTGTAAGTTGTATATTTCTTTACATAAAAACTAAGAAAGAATTACAAAGACAAGAAAAAATGTTTTTAAAAGAATATGAGAAACGACATACCGCAAAAATTAAAAACACCAAAGAAAATAAGATTACCAAAGAAATATTGTCTGGTAGCTCAATTTAAGTTCTTTAAATCATTAAAAAATATCACATGTTGAGCAAAAAAGTTAAAGCAAGAATTTTTTTCTTGGCCCTTTCAATTATCTCGGCTGTAATAATTATTTTTGCTATACTTAAATCTTTGGAAGAAAATGTTGTTTATTTTCTGTCGCCCACTGAAATTTATAATAAAGCGAATATTTCTTTTAATAAAAAAATTCGAGTAGGAGGGTTAGTAAAAATGAATTCTATAAAGAAAAATGAAACATCAATTAATTTTATTATTACTGACCTTAAAAAAGAAATTATTGTATCTTACAGGGGTTTAGTTCCAAATTTATTTTCTGAAGGAAAAGGTGTAGTTGCTGAAGGTAAATTAAAAGACAAAAAATATTTTGTTGCTGATAAGATTTTGTCTAAACATGACGAAAATTATATGCCACCAGAAGTTAACAGGGCTTTGAAGAAAAATAATAATTAGATAATATAAAAAACAATGTTTAAAAAAATTTTTCCAAATAAAATCCTTTCATTAACTAATACAAAAATAAATATTTTAGTTGCCCTGCTCATAATAATTGTAACAATCGGTCTTGTATATTCGTTATTAATATCTCCTCGGGATTATATCCAGGGAGACTCAGTAAGAATTATGTACGTTCATGTACCATCATCTTTTATTGCTCTTGGTTGTTTCGGATTTATAGGAGTAGCTTCGATTTGTAATTTAATTTTTAAAATTAAACTTATGTCGCTATTAACAAAAAGTTTGGCTCCTATTGGCTGTATCTTTTCATTAATTTCAATTGTAACAGGTTCATTTTGGGGAAAACCTACTTGGGGAGTATGGTGGGTTTGGGATGCAAGATTAACGTCTATGGCAATTTTGTTTCTTTTTTATATTGCGTATATACTAACATGGAAATTTATAGATAACTTTGAAAAGGCAAACAAAATATCTTCATTAATTGGGATTATTGGTTTATTTAATTTACCAGTTATAAAATATTCAGTTGATTGGTGGAACACTCTTCATCAATCATCAAGTATAACGCTCACTTCTGCACCTAAAATCCATTTTTCAATGCTTGTTCCTTTAATAATTATGTTTTTTGGAATGATAATTTATTCATTGATTATTTTTTTAATGAAATACAAAACAGAAGTAATGAAATTTAAGTTAAGTAAGAAAAAAAATTACAAATAATTAAATATATTTTTAAATTTTCTTAGATTTTTTATTATAAGAAAAAACAATAAAAATTCCAATTGCAAGAAAAATAAACGGCAAAATCCAAAGTGCTAATGTATTTAATCTAAGAGGAGGTTTAAGAAGAATAAAATCACCATACCTATCTGTCAAAAATTTATATATTTCTTTATCCTTTTTGCCGTCTTTTACTTTATCTCTAATTAAAATACGCAAATCTTTTGCAAGTGGAGCGCTTGATTCATCAATTGATTGGTTTTGACAAATCATGCATCTGATATTTTTTGAAATATTTCGAGCTCTCAATTCTTGTTTTTTATTTTCTAATACTTCATCAGGTTCTACCATATAGGAATTATTTGAAAAAAATTGAATTAAACAAATAGATATAATTATTATGAAAGTTTTGTTTATCATTGTTCTATTTCTTTAATTAATAAATTAATCTTTTTATATATTTTTTTTGTTATTGGACCTACATGACGATATTTAATAATTCCTTTTGAGTTAACAATGAATGTTTCTGGAATTCCATATACACCCCAATCTATTGCTATTCTTCCATCTCTATCTACTGGAACATCTGAATATGGATTTCCAAAATTTTCAAGCCATTCAACTGCATTGCTAGAGTTATCTTTATAATTTACACCTATTACTCTTAATCCTTCTTCATTTGAAAAACGTTTAATATAAACATGTTCGTCACGACATGGTCCACACCATGTAGCAAAAAAATTTACTAATATTATTTCATTTCCAAACTCTTTAGATGAAATAAAATTTTCATTTTTTAATAAGGATTCTGCTTTAAAACTTGGAACATTTTTATCCAATAAATTAGATGGAAGTTCAAAAGGATTTCTTTCTATTATTAAAAGATAAAAGAAAGTTGACAAAATTAATAAAAAAAGTATAGAGAGAATTATTAATAATTGCTTCTTCATTGCTATAAAATTTTCAATTTTCTCAGATTAATATTCATTGATACGATTCCGCCTATAAAAATAATTAGAGATCCAATCCATATCCAAATTACTAAAGGATTGTAATAAATTCTTACTACCCAGCCATCATTTAAATTTCCTTCTCCTAAAACAATATACAAATCTCTATATAAGTTAGTATGTATGGAAACTTCTGTAGTAAAGTTATTTGTTGTTGGATAAAATCTATTTTCAGGTTTTAATTTTGTGATAATGTTTTTTTTTTCGTCATAAACCAAAAAATTTCCTTGCAGAGCAACATAATTTGAACCTCTAATTTCATTAATTTTTTCAAAAACAATATTATATTTTTCAATTTTAGTTTTATCATTAATTTTCATTCTGATAATTTTTTCTTCTTGCCAGGTGCTTGAGCCAGTTATACCTAATATTAACAAACCGATACCTAGATGAGCAATAATCATACCTATAGAGTATTTTTTATTTTTTTTTATTAGAAAGAGCAAATTGTTAGAAATTATCCAAAAGGCTAATATTATTCCTGCAATCCCAATAACGCTATATGATTGATAAATTAAAAAAATAAAAACACTCATTATTGCTGTGAGTAAAATGCTAGGAAATATTTTTTTAAAAGTTTTTGATTTATCCTCTTTTCCCCACTCGAGTATTGGTCCTATACCCATAACTAAAATTGCTGGTATCATTATTGGAACAACTGTTGAATTATAATAAGGTTCTCCAACTGAAATTTTATTATTAGTCATGGCCTCCACTAATAGCGGATAGACCGTTCCCAAAAATACCGTAGCACATACAACAGCCATAAGAATATTATTTACAAGAATTGAACCTTCTTTACTAAAAAAAGTAAAATAATTATTATCAAAATATTTTTTTGATTTTGTTCCAAATAATATTAAGGAATAACCGCCCAACACGGCAGTAAATGCAAGAATGTATATTCCTCTAGAAGGATCTAAAGCGAAAGTATGAACGCTACTTAATATGCCAGATCTTACGAGAAATGTTCCCACCACACTTAAGAGAAAAGCAAGTATTGATAAAAGTAATACCCACGCTTGAAGTGATTTTCTTTTTTCAACAATAATAAGAGAATGTAGTAAAGCAGTACTAAGTAACCATGGCATGAAAGATGCATTTTCAACTGGGTCCCAAAACCACCAACCACCCCAACCTAATTCATAATATGCCCACATAGCGCCAAGGGCAATTCCTATTGTTAAAAAAGTCCACGCAACTACTACAAAAGATTTCATATAATCATACCAGGGAATTTTTTCGATGTTGGTTAAAGATAAAGTAGCAATACTAATTGAAAATGCAGCAGAGAAGCCAACATAACCGATATAAAGTAATGGAGGATGGATAGCCAATGCAAGATCTTGTAAAATTGGATTAAAACCCAAACCATTTTCTTGCGCAGGTATCATTCTTTCGAACGGGTTTGATGTAAGAATAGTAAATAATATAAACCCTGTTGTAATAAATGCCTGAGTTTCTAAAGTTTTTGAAATAAAAGCAGAATTTTTTTTATTATATAATCTAAATATAAAATAGTTAAATATGGTTAAAACAAGTATCCACAACAACATAGAACCTTCATGATTTCCCCAGACACCTGAAATTTTATAAAGTAATGGTTTTGTTGTGTGTGAATTTTGAAAAACGTTTAATACGCTAAAATCTGAAACAATATGAACGTACATTAACAAAAAAAAAGATATCGAAGAGGAAATCAGCAATCCATTGGCTGCTATAGCAATAAATTTTGCTTTTAATTTACTATTTTTTTTTGAAACAAAAAATTGGGAAATAGCAAAAAACAAGGATAGATAAAGTGAAAAATTTCCTAAGAAAGGAGCCATGTATATTAATCTATCATACTATGCATAATAAAACTTTATCCACTTTGGCCGTATTTATTAAAATTTTTTTTAATTCAAAATTCAAAATCTAGATTTAATTCAGTACAAAAAACAAATATAATCTAACTTAAACACGTATAGAGAAAGTTTTTTTATTTAACTGTCTCCGTATATAATTTTGAAATCTTCTTTTTCAGTACAGAAATAATGTAACCATACGCCAATAACACTATATGTAGCAAATATAAACATTGCTTTCGAACCTGAAGAAAAAGCAAAAACAAAAAATACAGGGATAGCAAAAGTGTACATGGCATTAGAAGACCATTGAAAAATACCTCTTTTTTCAAAAGGTACATTTTTATAATTAGAGTCGAAATGATCAATGCCTGTCGCACGCACAAAACCAAAATATTTTTTTACAGAATAGATTGTATAAACAAATGGAATAAAAATTAACACAGATACACTCCATGCTATCCACCCCGGAGTAAACCAAGTACCATAATCAGCAAAACTTAAACCAATACTGGATAATCTTAAAATCCCAATTATGATAAAAATTACGGCATAAAGTTTAAACCCTATTGTTTGACTAATTGTTTTCCAACATAATTCTGACCTCCAGCACAACCAGACATAAGCTTGATGAAGCAATGGAGTTAACATAGAAAATAAAAACCAATTTTTTGAACTAATCCCAAGAAAGACATTCGAGTCAGTTTCAAAATCAACCATCTGGAGAGCCGCATAATATAAAACAATTAGGCCACCGATATGCCAAATTTGATTCTTAAAAAAAAATTGAAGTTTATTTTCTATCATTTAAGGGATAGTTTTTTCATTTAATTAATTTATAACATTAGTTAAGTAAATCAATTATTTTTGCAATTTTTGAAATGATCAATCGAGTACTTTTTTATAATTCGGGCGGTGGTATTGGAGATGCTATACAAATATTGCCGTTAATAGATACAGTAAAAACAGTATTTAAAAGTGCAAATTTTTTCTATCTTTGTTCACATAAAAACCATTTCAACTCAACTTTGAAAGATCTTAATTGCAGAATTGATTCACTCGATTTTGGCATTAAATACTTTGGCTTTAGATGGTGGCATGCTTTAATTATTAAAAACAACATAAAGAAACATAATATCAAAACATTTGATTTAATAATTGATCTTCAATCAAAAATAAGAAATTCTCTCATATTAAAAATCATACCTCACAAACATTTTATATCTTCGTGCCTTAATTTTAAATTTTCTAAACCAAACTTGAATATAAAAAAACAAAAAAAAATAAACAATACGATCTTAAACGCTATTAATTATATTCTTAAAACAAACTATCAGCTAAATGAATACGATATAAATAAAATTGACAAAAAATTTTTTGTCGAATCTGAAAAGCTTTTACCAAAAAATAATTATGTTGGTTTATCAATAACGCAAGGTAACGTTTATAGAAAAAAAGAATGGCCCTTAAATAATATTGTTGAATTATGTAATAAACTTATACAAAATAATAAAACTCCTGTCTTTTTTATTGAAAAAAATAATCATGAATTAATAAATAAAATTAAAAACATGGTACCCTCGGCTCTTTTCCCAGAGTATGAGACAAATTTTTCTTCTTCAGCTTTGGTAACATGTTTAGGAAAAAGATTAGACTATGTTGTTTCAATTGATAATGGCGTTATGCATATGCTCTCACTATCAAAAGTTCCCATGATAGTATTATTTGGACCTACTGATTCTGGAAAATTTGCCCCCGATTATAAAAATTCGATAGTTTTAGACAGCAAAAAACTTCACAATACAAAAAATGTATCATCTATTACCGTCGAAGAAGTTTTGAATGCAGCGAAGCAACATTTAAACTATTAATAGTCAATGATAAAATAACTCTTTTAAAGATTTCAACATATAATTAAAATCATTCGAACTATTATACAACTTTCTTTGTTTTGTTGTTCCTGTACCTTGATTTAATATTACCTCTATTGTTTTAGCATATTTTACTGAACTTAAAGAATTAAAGGCCGGTTCAACTAACGTGTAAAGATTTTCAATTGCTTTCCTCATAGTTATTTTCTGAATTGTTTTAGGATCAACAAAAATACCTTCAAGACCATATCGTACTGCTTGCCATTTGTTTGATTGAAGAATCTGTATATGTGTATCGGAATAAAAATCTGTTTTTTCTAAAGTAACAACAAGTGCTTGAATTAGAGCAACTAAGGAAAGAATTTCTTTAAAATTTACAGGAATATCACAAACTCTTATTTCAACAGTACCAAATCCAGGATGAGGTCTAATATCCCACCAAAGATCTTTTACTGATTTTATAATACCAGCATTTTGTAATCGCTCTGTTAAATTTTCAAAATGATTCCAATCATTTAAATGATCAGGCATTCCCGCTAATGGTAAAGCTTCAAAAAGTTTTGTTCTGTAAGAATAAAGTCCGGTATCTTCTCCTTCAAAAAACGGTGAAGATGTGGAAAGTGCAAGCAACAGAGGTAGATACATTCTCAGTACATTGTTTACGTAAATAGCTTTTTCACAATTATTTATGCCGATATGTACGTGAAGACCTTGTGTAATAAAACGTTTTCCCACAATCTGAAGATCTTGCATTATTCGTTTATAACGAGGATTGTCTGTAACAATTTGATTCTTTCCTAAAGCAAATGGATGAAGACTGGTACAGTTTAAGAGAGTCTTATAATTTTTTAAAATATCCTCAAGATGAATTAAAGTATTATTAATATCCTTTTCGACGTCTTCAATGTTTTGACAGATATTAGTATTAATTTCTATCATTGATTCTATAAGTTCACATTTAATATTATCCTTAAATTTTTTGTCTACATCAGCCAGTACTTTTGAAGCTACATTTTTCAAATCCAAATTATTCTCGTCAACCAGCTGGAGTTCAATCTCAACACCTATTGTTGGTTTGGGGCTTGAGTTAAATTTTATCATTTAAAATTTATTGGCATATTTTACATCTATATTACAATCTTCATACCCTTTTTTAATTGTATTTATATAACTTTCCGGTGGTTTCTTAACAAAGCACTTATTCATAATATAAAACATTATTTTTTTTCCGTTTAAATAAAAATATTTCTTTTTATACGAATTAGGAAATTCTTCATAACGATCTAATACTTTTTCATGCTTTTTTGTAATTTCCCAAATTGCACCTGGTACTCTAGAGCCTTCTTTTTTAACAACATTGGCATATCCAAATTTATTCAATTTATTTGGATGGCAGAATAATAATTGATAATCTTTAAGAAAAGTTGTCTTCAAATATTTTGACCCTTTACATCTAATTTTTTTCATCTGATGATGATTAAGATTGCTACCATACGCAAAATAAAGCATTGTAATTATTCTCTTTTTATAATTTTAATTTTTTTTTGATGAACAAAACTTTGTATTTGTTTTGCACAATCCTCGATTTTATTCCATTCCGTAGATCTAATAACTATTGATACACCAATTTTTCCAAGTCTGAAAAAAGGATAACTTCCAATTTCTACTTGAAAAAATTTGTTTTGGACAGCTTCTAGAGGTTTGGCTATTTCACTTTCAACAGTGCTTAGGCTTATTGTTTTACTTAGAATTTTTTTTCCACCCACAATTCTACTTGTTAAGCCGCTTACCATTGATTTAAGAATTGAAGGCACGCCAGGTAAACAATAGACATTACCAACAATAAAACCAGGTGCTCCACTTGAAGGATTATAAATTAACGAAGCTTTGTCAGGCATCTTTGCCATTTTTTTTCTCCCATAGTTAAATTTATCGGGCTTATAATATTTTTTTAATATTGAATAAGCCTCCTTGTTATATCCATAAGATAGTCGAAATGCTTTGGCTATAGAACGAGATGTAATATCATCATGTGTGGGTCCAATGCCACCAGTAGTAAAAACATATTTAAATTTTTTTCTTACCTCATTGATACATTTAACAATAACTGCTTGATCATCAGCAATAACTCTTACCTCTTCTACTCTAACACCAAGGTCATTAAGCCATTTTGATAAAAATGCAACATTTGATTCCTGAGTTCGTCCAGACAAAATTTCATTACCTATAACAATGATTACAGCTTTTACTTTTTTGTTAATTTTATTCATATACTGATAATATTAATATTCAATGAAATTTAAAGAAAGATTATTACAGGGAACTCTCATCAAAAGATATAAAAGGTTTTTTGTCGATATAAACTACAAAAATAAAATTATTACTGCCCATTGCCCAAATCCGGGTTCTATGATGGGCTTATTGAATAAGGGAAATAAAATCAGGTTTTCTGAGACAAACAATCCTAAGAGAAAATTAAAATATACACTTGAAATAATTAAGGTAGCAGAAGATTTGGTTGGAATTAATACATTATTGGCGAACAAAATAGTCCTGGAAGCTTTAAACTTAAAAAAAATAAAAAGTTTAACAAAATATGATAATATAAAAACTGAATCAAGATTCTCTACTAGTACAAGATTTGATTTTTTAATTTCCAACAGTAAAGAAAAAAGTTTTCTTGAGACTAAAAATGTTACCTTAGTAAGAAATGGAAAAATAGCTGAATTTCCAGATTCAATTACCTCACGAGGCACCAAACACTTAATAGAGCTCATTAATGCTAAAAAAAAAGGCTTCGAAAGCTATATTTTATATTTAATTCAAAGACAAGGTTGTAAAGCTTTTAAAATAGCGGGAGATATAGATAGAGATTATAAAAATGCCTTCGATAAAGCTATAAAAGCTGGCGTCAAAATACTTTGTTATGATTGTAAGATTAGTCACAAAGAAGTAAAAATAAATAATCAAATTAATTTAATTTAGCTATGAACAAAGATTATAAAGAATCTTTTGAAAAAACAAAAATTGCAGGAAGTTTGGCGGCAGAAGCACTAGATGAAGTTACATTTTATGTTAAGCCTGGTGTTACCACAAATAGGTTAGACCAAATTTGTTATGAATATATAAGAGACAAAGGAGGTTATTCGGCTCCACTTTTTTATAAAGGTTTTCCAAAACCTTGCTGCACTTCTGCAAATCATATAGTTTGCCACGGAATACCCACAAATAAATATTTAAATGAAGGAGATATACTCAATATCGATGTTACAGCTATAATTGATGGTTGGCATGGAGATACTAGTCGAATGTTTTATGTAGGAGAAGTTTCAGTAAAGAGTAAAAATTTAATATCAACAACTTATGAAGCTATGATGAAAACCATTTCTAATATTAAAAGTGGAATAAAATTAGGAAATATTGGAGAAACAATCCAAACTTATGTTGAAAAAAAAGGTTTTTCTGTTGTGAGAGATTTCTGTGGACATGGAATAGGCACAACGTTCCATAAACCACCAAATATTTTGCATTACGGAAAAAAAGGCGAAGGTATTGAATTACAGGCCGGCATGTTATTTACCGTAGAACCTATGATAAACGAAGGAGCTTATCATATTAAAGTACTTAAAGATGGTTGGACCGCAGTTACAAAAGATAAATCTTTATCAGCACAATTTGAACATACTGTAGGAATAACACATGAAGGATTTGAAATATTTACAAAATCTAAAAAAAATTATAATCAACCACCTTATAAAGTATGATCGAACGATATTCTAGAAGCGAAATAGTAAAGATTTGGAAAGAAAAAAATAAGTATCATATATGGTTAAGTATCGAACTTGCAGCAACACAAGCTATGGAAAAACTCAAACTAATTCCAAGAGGTACAGCATTAAAAATCAAAAAAAAAGCTAAAATAGATGTAGATCGAATTCATAAAATTGAAAATAAGGTGCATCATGATGTAATTGCCTTTCTAACCTCAATTACCGAAAAAGTAGGAATCGAAGGAAGATTTTTACACAAAGGTATGACTTCATCTGATGTTTTAGACACATGTTTTAATTTACAATTAGTTCAAGCAAGCAAAATTTTATATAAAGATATAGAAGAACTTTTAATAGTTTTAAAAAATAAATCATTAAAATACAAAAACACAATTTGTATAGGTAGAAGCCATGGTATTCATGCGGAACCAACAACTTTTGGATTAAAATTAGCTAGTTTTTACGAAGAATTTAAAAGAAATAAACAAAGACTTGAAAGAGCTGTAAAAGAAATTTCTACATGTGCTATCTCTGGAGCTGTTGGCACTTACGCAAATGTTGATCCAAGAGTTGAAAAATATGTTGCTAAAAAATTAAATTTAAAAATTGAACCTATATCATCTCAAATCATACCTAGAGATAGACATGCTTATTTTTTTTCAGTTTTAGCTATCGTCGCAGGATCTATCGAAAGAGTAGCCACAGAAATTAGAAATCTACAAAAAACAGAAGTGCATGAAGTTGAAGAATTTTTTGACATAAAACAAAAAGGATCTTCCGCAATGCCACATAAAAAAAATCCTATATTAAGTGAAAATCTAACCGGTCTAGCAAGAATGGTTAGAAGTTATGTCATACCAGCTCTTGAAAATATTTCTTTATGGCACGAACGAGATATATCTCATTCTAGTGTTGAGCGAAATATTGGACCTGATTCTACTATCACGTTAGATTTCGCTCTGCATCGATTGAAAAATATTTTAAAAAACATGAATGTTTATCCAAAAAAAATGTTAAAAAACCTTTATGTTACAAACGGTTTGATATTTTCGCAGAGAATAATGTTGGAATTAACAAAACATGGTTTTTCTCGAGAGATGGCTTATAGGATTGTTCAAAAAAATGCTCAAAACTCACGGAAAAATAATAAGTCGCTATACGAAATGCTATCCAAGGATAAAATGGTAATCAAAAAAATTTCCAATAAAAGATTAAAAAAAATGTTTGACCTTGATTATCATACAAAAAAAATAAACATAATTTATAATAGAATTTTTAAATAACTTTTATGAGTAAGAGAAAAAAAATATACGAAGGAAAAGCCAAAATTCTTTACGAAGGACCTGTGAAAGGTACGGCTATTCAACACTTCAAAGACGATGCCACAGCTTTTAATAATCAAAAAAAGTCAAGCGTTGAAGGAAAAGGAGTATTAAATAATAGAATTTCGGAGCATATTTTTAATAATCTAAATCAAATTGGAATAAAAACTCACTTGATCAAAAGATTAAATATGCGAGAACAATTAGTACGTCTCGTGACCATATATCCTGTTGAATTTATTGTTAGAAATATAGCAACAGGTTCTTTAACAAGAAAATTAGGCATTTCGGATGGAACAGTTTTGTCCAAGCCATTAATTGAATACAGTTACAAAAATGATGAACTGGGAGACCCTCTTGTTGCTAGAGAACATATTTTGGAATTCAACTGGGTTCCACATGCTGTTCACCTAGATTTGATTAATGATTATTGCTTTAGAATAAATGATTTCATGCAAGGCATGTTTAGAGGTGTTGGAATTAAGCTTGTAGATTTTAAATTAGAATTTGGAACTGCAAATATTGATGGTAAAACTGAAATTTTATTAGCCGACGAAATAAGTCCGGACACTTGTAGACTTTGGGATGTAGTAAGCGAAAAAAAATTAGATAAAGATAGGTTTAGAAAAGACCTGGGAAATATAATTCAAGCATATCAAGAAGTTGCCAGAAGACTTGGGATTATTCACGAAGAGCTAAATATTAGTGAAGTACATTTTGGTAAACCTCAAGCAGTAAATCTAAAAAAAAAATAAATTGAAAATATCTATAGTAGTCACTTTTAAAAAAGATGTACTTGATCCACAAGGTAAAGTCATAAGTCAAACATTAAAAAATATGGGATACAACAATATTATTAATGTAAGGCAAGGAAAGTTTTTTGAAATTGAACTAAATGAGACCGATAAGGAAAAGGCCAAAAAAATAGTTGAAGAAATTTGTAAAAAACTATTGACCAATGTTGTTATCGAAGATTATACAATTAATTTTAAATAATGAAATCGTCCATAATTGTTTTTCCTGGATCAAACTGTGATAGAGATATTGCGGTTGCTCTTGAAAAATTTCAAATTAAAAATCAGATGATTTGGCATGATGAAACAATCTTACCCAAATCAGATTTAGTTATTTTACCAGGCGGTTTCTCGTATGGTGATTATCTGAGAACTGGCTGTATTGCTAGTAAATCCAGGATTATAAATGATGTCATTGAACATGCAAAAAAAGGTGGTTTAATTTTGGGAATTTGTAATGGATTTCAAATATTGATTGAAACCGGTTTATTACCAGGAGTTTTGTTGAGAAATAAAAAATTAAGATTCGTATCAAAAAATGTTTTTTTGAAAGTGATTAACCTCAATAATAAATTTTGTTTAAATTATAAAAAAAAGAATACTATTGAATTGCCTATAGCTCATATTGGAGGAAATTATTTTGCAAATAATAAACTTTTACAAAGTCTTGAAGATAAAAATTTAATCGCGTTTAAGTACTGTGACAAAAAAGGTAATATAAATAAAAATTCTAATCCAAACGGTTCATCCAACAATATTGCTGGAATACTAAATAATGAAAAAAACATTTTAGGTATGATGCCTCATCCTGAAAGATTAATTGATCCACTTTTGTCTGGAGAAGACGGTTCTATAATGTTTGAAAGTTTGCTCAAATCACAACTATAATGAAAATTACTCCTGAAATAATCAGTAAACATGGTATTAAACCAGAAGAATATAAAAAAATAATTTATTTGATTGGAAAAGAACCCAACATGTTAGAATTGGGTATCTTCTCCGCGATGTGGAACGAACATTGTTCATATAAATCATCTAAAAAATATTTAAAAAAACTACCAACAAAAAACAAAAAAGTTATACAAGGTCCTGGTGAAAATGCTGGCGTAATTGATATTGGAGATAATGACGCATTAGTTTTTAAAATTGAAAGTCATAACCACCCATCATACATAGAACCTTATCAGGGTGCTGCCACTGGGGTTGGTGGAATATTAAGAGACATTTTCACAATGGGAGCACGACCCATAGCAACTTTAAATTCTATTCACTTTGGATCCCATGAACATCCGAAAACAAAAAATCTACTGAACGGTGTTGTATTAGGAATTGGAGGTTATGGAAATTGCATGGGCATTCCTAATGTAGGTGGAGAAGTTAAGTTCGATCATTCATATAATGAAAATATTTTAGTTAATGCCATGGCTGTTGGGTTAGTTAAAAAAAATAAAATATTTTATTCAAAAGCTAAAGGAATTGATAAGCCTGTAATTTATGTTGGCTCAAAAACTGGCAGAGATGGAATACATGGAGCTAGTATGGCCTCGGTTGAATTTGATGAAAATGCTGAAGATAAAAAACCTACTGTACAAGTTGGTGATCCTTTTACAGAAAAACTTCTCTTGGAAGCATGTTTAGAGCTCATGAAGGATGATTCTATTATTTCAATACAAGATATGGGTGCTGCCGGCTTAATTTCATCAAGTGTTGAGATGGCTTCTAAAGGCAACTTAGGAATTGAAATTAATTTGGATAAAATTCCATGCAGAGAAGAAAAAATGACACCATACGAAATGATGCTTTCTGAAAGCCAAGAAAGAATGTTATTAATATTAAATTCTGGAAAAGAAGAAAATGCAAAAAAAATTTTTAACAAATGGGATCTAGATTTTTCTATAATTGGAAAAACTACAAATTCTAAAAACTTAGTCATAAATTTCAATAATAAAGAAGTTGCGAATTTACCTCTAAATTCGTTATCTGCTGATGCGCCCATCTATGATAGAAAATGGAAAAAAAATATAATTTCAAAAAAATTAAGTTTGCCAAAAAATATTAGATCATTAAAAATATCTGACTGTTTAAAAAAAATATTAATGAGTCCAAATAATTCAGATAAAAGCTGGGTTTGGGAACAATACGATCATACAGTTATGGGCGACACTATTCAAAAACCCGGAGGGGATGCTGCTGTAGTTAGAATCCATGGAACAAATAAAGGAGTTGCAATAACAGTCGATTCCTCTGCTCATTATTGTTTGGCTAATCCTGTTATCGGAGGTAAACAAGTGGTTTGTGAAGCTTGGAGAAATCTTATCTCTGTAGGTTCAGATCCAATAGCTATTACGAATTGTTTAAATTTTGGCAATCCAGAAAAAGATAAAATAATGGGTCAGTTTGTTGAAACTATAGATGGAATTTCTCAAGCTTGTACATATTTAGATTTTCCTGTGGTTTCTGGAAATGTTTCTTTTTATAACGAAACACAAAAGAAACCTATTTCACCAACTCCTACGATAGGTGGAGTTGGTTTAATAAAGAATTTAGATAATATGATTACAAAAAATTTAAAAGAAATTGGAAGTTATGTATTGGTGGTTGGTAAAACCTCAGGACATGTCTATCAAAGTGAATTTTTTAGAGAAGTTATGGGAATTAGACATGGGCCCGCTCCTGAAATTAATTTGTTTAATGAAAAAAATAATGGTTTAGCAATTCAAACACTTATTTCAAAAAAATTTGTAAATTCTGTACACGATATTTCGTCTGGAGGAATACTTTTGACTCTAACAGAAATGTGTATTTCTGGACAAATTGGAGCCAAAATTAAATTTCCAAGAAATGACATTAGTCCACATGAATATTTATTTGGTGAAGATCAAAGTAGATATTTAATTGAAATAAATGAAAAAAACAAAAATAAAGTGGATAATATTTTAGATAAAAATGGTATACACTATGAAATGATAGGAAGAACACAGAAAGATAGTTTAGATCTAGACGAAGAATTTAGTATAAAAATATCTGATCTAAATGAATTAAATACTTTATGGTTTAAAAACTATTTTATGGAAAATTAAAAAGTTATGAGTTTAAAATTAGAAGAAATAAAGAGTTTAATTAAAATGGCAATACCTGATGCTAAAATTACAATTGAAGATTTAGCTGGTGATGACAATCATTATTCTGCGACAATTAAATCAAAAGTTTTTTCTGGAAAAAGTAAAATTGAACAACATAAACTTGTATATAAAGCATTAGGAGGAAAAATGGGTAATGAACTTCATGCCTTAGCATTAAATACTATGGAGGATTAAAATATGGATGAAAATTTAAAAAAAAAAATAAATAATGAATTAAAAAAAAATAAAGTTTGTCTTTTCATGAAAGGAACTCCTGATGTACCTCAATGTGGATTTTCTTTAGCCGTGGCTAATGTACTCAAACATTTAAAAGTAGCTTTTAAAGGAATTAATGTACTTGAAGATGCTGCGCTTAGAAAAGGTATAAAGGAATTTAGCGATTGGCCAACAATACCACAGTTATATGTTGAAGAGGAATTTATTGGAGGTTGTGATATTGTGAAAGAGATGTTTGAAAATGGAGATTTACAAAAAAAACTTCAAGAGAGAAAAATTTCATTTAGTTCCACGATTATACATGACTAACCCATAAGTTTTTTGGTCTATCGCATCAGACAAAAATTAAATCAAAACAAATTTAATTACCTAGAATAATATTCAATAACTAGATTTGGTTCCATAATTGTTGGATAAGGTATTTCTGAGAACTCTGGAACTCGGATTAATTTTGCCCTTTTATTTTTTTCATCCATTTGTATGTATTCAGGAATCTCTCTTTCTTTGTTAAACAAAGCTCCAAGGATTATTGTCATTTCTTTTGATTTATTTTTTATCTCAATTGTGTCTTCCGATTTAACTAAATAGCTAGGAATATTAACTTTTTTATCATTCACTTTAATGTGTCCATGATTAATTAATTGCCTTGCTGAAAATACCGTAGTGGCAAATTTAGCTCTGTAGACCACAGTATCTAATCTACTTTCAAGAATCCCTACTAAATTTTCTGCGGTATTTCCTTTTTTTTTTATTGCTTTGAGATAGACATTTCTAAATTGTCTTTCATTTATATTGCCATAGTAAAATTTCATTTTTTGCTTTGCTTCAAGTTGAATACCATAATCAGATAGTTTTCCTTTTCTTGCGTTGCCGTGTTGTCCAGGTGGGTAATTTCTAGTATTAAATGGACTTTTTGGTCTACCCCACAGGTTAACCTTAAGTCTTCTATCCACTTTATGCTTAGAAGCTAATCTTTTTGTCATATTTAATACATCGTGAGTTATAAACAATGAAAAACTTTTGTCAATTCACCTTTTATTATTTAATTCACTTAAAGATGCAAAAATTCCAAGCAAAATATGTATTTCTTGTTCGGACAAATTTAATCTATAAAAAATGTTCTTAATATTGTTTATCATGCTATTTCTTTTATGTGTTGGTTGCAAAAAACCTTTTTTATCTAAAGATTTTATTATAAAGTTCAAAAGTTTACTTACTTCAGATTTACTAGCCTTTGAACTTTTATAATTTGACTTATAAATAAAATTCTTTTTGGAAAAAAATTTAAAAATTTGATAACAAAAGAGTATTACACTATGTGATAAATTTATCGAATTAAATTGTTTATTTGTAGGAATTTTAACCACATAATCAGCGCAACTAATTTCATCATTTGACAAACCGGAAGCTTCTGGACCAAAAATTATGCCGATTTTTTGTTTATTTTTTAATTTTTTATCTATATCAAAAATAGAAATAATTTTTTTGTTAACTTTTCTTATTCTTGAGCTTGTTGCAAAAATTAAATCTAAATCACCAACTGATTTATCAAGTGAGTTGTAAATTTTTGCTGATTTTAAAATATTTTTTGCACCAACAGATGTTGCGATGGCTTTTTGATTAGGCCATTCACTTCGAGGATTAACTATCCTTAATTTAGTTAGGTTAAAATTTTTAAGAGCCCTGGCGGTAGCTCCGATATTTTCTCCCAATTGAGGTTTAACTAAAATAACATAAATATTTTTAAAACTCATTTATGACTTGCAGGAGCTTTTTCTTTATAGAGCTTATAATCAAGACTGTCTATTAACGCTTTGAACGATGCTTCAATAATATTTGGAGATACACCAATAGTAAACCAGCTTTTCCCTTCTCTATCAGTACTTTCAATTGAAACTCTTGTTGTTGCATTAGTTCCTGTATTTAAAATCCTCACCTTGTAATCAACTAACTTTAGATCTTTTAAGTATTTTGAATACTTTCCAACTTTATCAACATTTGATCGTATAGCATTGTCCAGAGCATTTACTGGTCCATTACCAGTTCCTTCGCAAATAATTTCTTTACCATCAACTACGACGTGCGCTTTTGCGAAAGAATTAATTTTATTTGTAGAATCTTTTTTTACAGAAACATCATATTTAGAAATTTTTAAATATTCTGGTATTTCTCCTAACAGACGTCTAGCTAATAATTCAAATGATGCATCAGCACCATCATAAGAATAGCCCACAAATTCTCTGTCTTTAACTTCATTAAGTAAACCTTGAATTTTAGGATCATTTCTATCAATTTTAATTCCGTACTTCTCTAATCTTGATATAATATTTGATTTTCCAGCTTGATCAGAAATAATAATGTTTCTTACATTTCCAACTAAACTAGGATCTATATGTTCGTATGTTTTTGGATCTTTGCTTACCGCCGAAACGTGTAACCCCCCTTTGTGAGCAAATGCAGAAGGACCAACATAAGCAGAACTTCTATTAGATTTTCTGTTTAATATTTCATCTAATAATCTTGAACATTCAGTGATTGTTTTAATTTTATCTTTATTAATTTTTATTTCAAATTTACTAGAAAAAGTTTTTTTTAGAACTAGCGAAGGTATTAAAGAAATTAAATTTGCATTACCGCACCTTTCACCCAAACCATTAATTGTTCCTTGAATTTGTCTAGCTCCAGCCAAAACAGCTGTCAAACTATTTGACACGGCATTTTCTGTATCATTGTGAGCATGAATTCCAAGATTCTTTCCTGGTATTGTTTGGCTTACTTTTGAAATTATATCTCCCACTTCATTTGGTAAAGTTCCACCATTTGTATCACAAAGAATGATCCATCTAGCTCCTTCATCAAATGCAGTTTTAATGCAACTTAATGCGTACTCTTGATTATTTTTATAACCATCAAAAAAATGTTCTGCATCAAACAGAAATTCTTTATTTTTTTTGACAAATAATTTAGCTGACTCTTTAATATTCACTAAGTTCTCTTTATCAGTCATGTCCAAAGCAACATCAACATGAAAATCCCATGTTTTTCCGACTAAGCAAATTGCTGAAGCTTTTGAATTTAACAATGCGGATAACCCTGGATCATTTTCTGCACTTCTACCTGTTTTTTTAGTCATACCGAAAGCTGTAAAAATAGTATTATTTAATTTTGGTGGATTATTAAAAAAAGTCGTATCCAAAGTATTAGCTCCAGGCCAACCTCCCTCTAGATAGTCAACTCCTAAACTAGATAGCGCTTCAGCTATTTTATTTTTGTCATCAAAAGAAAAATTAACTCCTTCCGTTTGAGATCCATCTCTAAGCGTGGTATCAAAAATATATATTTTTTCTTTGCTCATTTATATTTCCATATAGTTTTATCTTGTTTATCTTCTATTATCACACCTTTATCTTCTAGTTCTTTTCTAATAACATCTGCCTTATTAAAATCTCCTTTTTTTCTTGCAATATTTCTATCTTCAATTTTTTTATTAATAAAATTTTCATCAATTGAAGATTGATTTTTTTTAAAATCTTTCCACGTTAAAGGAGTTGATTCAAGCAAACCAATTAAATTACAAGCTGTTGTAAATTTAACTTTCGAAATTCTACTTCCTTTTTTTGCCTCATCATAAAGAGAATGCAATTTTGTTATATATTCTGGTGTATTTAAATCTTCTAAAAGTGGCTCTAATACTTTATCTTCTATTTCTTCTGATGGAGTTTGTTCCCATTGATTATACCATCTATCTAATGTGTTTTTACTTTCTATAATTAATTTTTCATTCCAATCCAATGGTTGTTTGTAATGAGAACTTAACAATGCAAGTCTTACTACTTGACCATTT
>Ga0187833_10001756_pt1 | contig 24279 bp, 27 predicted proteins | sample ETNtaG_37_FD_167968 | JGI IMG/M metagenome (GOLD analysis project Ga0187833, IMG submission 167968) | Marine microbial and viral communities from oxygen minimum zone, Eastern Pacific Ocean - ETNP2014_SV_400_PacBio MetaG (Illumina Assembly) | ecosystem: Environmental > Aquatic > Marine > Hypoxic...
TGTGCGGCATATGGGTTGTTTTATGGGTAGGTGCAGAGCGTACCTGAAAAAATTATTGTTTATCAATAGGTTGATACAAAAAACTGGCGGAGGGGGCGGGATTCGAACCCGCGAGGGGCGTGAACCCCCACACGCTTTCCAGGCGTGCGCCTTAAGCCACTCGGCCACCCCTCCAGGTGCAGGCGCGCAATATAAACCCGCGCCGGGCAATTGGAAACGCCGGCAGCGGTTGGCACTGGGGCAGGGCGATGGCCTTCAGGTCGTCCGCGGATCGAGGTAGGTCGAGCACACAGGGGGCGGAGCGGAACGACACGTCCGCCGTGAACCGGCGTCGCTTCGTGATCTCGTACTCCTCCGTCGTCCGGCGGAATACACCTTACCCTCCTGTCCGATTTTCCGGGACCACCTCAGAAACTGTTGAGACTAGAGCATTTCAAGATTGATCCCGGCCATCCGCTCCTCCTCCCAACCACCCATCAATGGTACCCTGTGGGTGGTTGGGAGGGGGAGCGGGTGGCCGGGCGATTCCAACAAAACTTGAAATGCTCTAGCGCGGGCCGCGTTGCCGCAGGACGATAGCGGCGGCCATTCGCTGGCCTGCCATCAACACCTTGCGGTAGCGGCCGGTGATGAATACGCGCCGACAAGTCAGCTTGGCCGAGATCGCCTCGGCGTGGATTGGCCCTGAAACTCACCTTCCTCCCCGCCAGGCAAGAACCTGCCCTTTTTCGGCAACATCTTGCCGTCCCTCCTCATGGAAGGTGGCGAGAACGTAGAAATGCGGGTTAATCATTCGGATTCGGTATCAGTTGTTCCGGGCGCCCTGGTCGACCCAGAATCTCAGAAGCAGCCGTTCGCACTTCGATAACCGCTTGCCCTCGTGGGGCATACGGGCCTTGGCACGGTGGTCGACCACCACGATCAGGTTGCTCGTGAAGGCACTTCGCGGCACCACCACGGGACCGTGCTTGGTTCCCGTCATCAGTCCCTCGTAGGTCCGGAGATCCAGGCCGCTCTGCTCGAAACCCTTGGTCCCGGGCTGATGGCATTCCAGGCACCTGAGTTCGAGGATGGGAAAAACATCGTCTTTGAAACTGACCGGCTCGGCGCGAGCCGCCAGGGGCCAGGCCAATACGAGTGCCAACGTCGCAAGAAGGCTGCGCCGCAGTTTTGGCAGCACATGGGATTTCATTTTCATACCAACCTCCATTGTTTGCGAAGCCGTCTCGGCAGCTCAGAAGACGGTGAAACGCTGGGTCGATTCGTTGTAGCGAACCAGCCCGTACCAGAGCAGCAAGAGGCCGAAGCTGAGCACATATGTGGCGCTCCAGCCGCCGGTCATGGCGGGCAGGAAAGCCTGGTAACCGACCTTGGTGGCCTCGACCAGGTCCAGGGTCATTTCCGTCGACATCACCTCCCAGCGCCGAAGCACGGCACTGAAGGTGGAGCCCGACCAGGCGAAAAAGAAGACCACGACCCAGAGCTTCAGGTGTCCCTCGCCCATGCGCCAAAGCGAGCCCGAGGCGCAGCCGCCGGCCAGGATCATGCCGACGCCGAAGACCGTGCCGCCGAGCAGCGAGCCCAGCCAGAAGGTCGCCGGAATGGCCAGATAGGGATCGATGATCTCCTTGGCGAACATCAGCGAAGCCAGCGGGACGCCCAGCGCCAGGGCCAGGATCACCGCCTTGCTCTGCTCGCCGTCACCGGTCATCAGGGGCTCGCGAATGGCCCGCGAGAAACAGAACCGCGAGCGCTGAAGAACGACGCCCAGCGCGAAACCGGCCGCGATGACGACGACCCTGCCGGCCAGCACATCATCGCCGCTGCGGTACCAAAGCGCGGCCCAGACCAGAACACCCAACCCTGCGATGTATGCGCGGGCAAGAGGTGCCGGCGGTGGAGATCAGCCGGCGGAGGGCGGGTCAGCCTCGTCCTGCCGAAAAAGGGGGCAGCGCCGGTGCAGGGGCAGAGGCAGGAGCGGGCTCAGATCCGCTCGGCGATCGCCTGGCCCACCTCTACCGTCGTCGCCTTGCCGCCCAAGTCCGGGGTGTGGGCCGAGCCATCCGCCAGTGTCGTTTCGATGGCGCCGACGATGGCCGCCGCCGCCTCGGCCTGGCCCAAATGCTCGAGCATCATGGCGCCCGACCAGATCTGGGCCACCGGGTTGGCCAGGCCCTGGCCGGCGATGTCGGGGGCGGATCCGTGCACCGGCTCGAACATGCTGGGCGCGTCGCCGGCGGGGTTGATGTTGGCCGAGGGTGCCAGGCCGATGCCGCCGACCACGGCCGGGCCCAGATCCGAGAGAATGTCGCCGAAGAGGTTGCTGGCCACCACCACGTCGAACCAGTCGGGGTGCTGTACGAAGTGGGCACAGAGGATATCGATGTGGAACTGGTCGGTCTCGATATCCGGGTGTTCGGCCGCCACGACGGAAAAACGTTCGTCCCAGAAGGGCATGGTGTGGATGATGCCGTTGGATTTGGTGGCTGAAGTGACCTTTTGCCGGCGCCCCTGCGCCAACTTGAAGGCATACCGCATGATGCGGTCGACGCCGCGCCGGGTGAAGATCGACTCCTGGACCACCGTTTCGGCCTCGCTTTCGGCATAGAGCCGACCGCCGATCTGGGAATATTCGCCCTCGACGTTTTCCCGCACGATGACCATGTCGATTTCGCCCGGCGCCCGGTCGCGCAGGGGCGAGCGCACACCGTCCAAGAGCCGCACCGGGCGCACGTTGGCGTACTGGTTGAAGGCCCGGCGGATGGGGATCAGCAGGCCCCACAGCGAGACGTGGTCGGGCACGCCGGGATAGCCCACCGCGCCGAGGTAGATGGCGTCGCAGGTGGCCAGCGTTTCGATGCCGTCCTCGGGCATCATGCGGCCGCTTTGCGGATAGTCCTGGCACGACCAATTGAATTCCCGCCAGGCGAAGTCGAGGCCGAAGCGCCGGCCCGCCGCTTCGAGTACGCGGATGCCCTCGGGCACCACCTCGCGGCCGATGCCGTCGCCCGGGATGACGGCGATCTTGATGGTCATGTTGCGGGGGGCTTCTCGAGGTTCAATTCGAAATGCTTGAGTTCGGCCGGGCCCTGGTTGTAGTTGGCGATGGGCCGGAAGCCAAGCGCCCGGTAAAGCGCCGTGGCCGTGATCATCGAGGGCATGGTGTCGAGGCGCATGGCCTGGTAGCCGAGCTCACGGGCCCCATTGATCAGCGCTTCCGTTAGGCGCCGGCCCAGCCCCAGGCGGCGAAAGTCCGGCCGGGCGTAAAGCCGCTTCATCTCGCAAATGCGGCCGCCGCCAGCTTGGGATTCGAACCTGAGGCCGATGGCTCCGGCGGCGCTGCCATCGACCCGGGCCAGCAGCAAGAGCCCGTCCGGCGGCCCATACATTCCGGGGAAAGTCTCCATCTCGCGGTCGAAATCCTGAAAGCAGAGGCTGAAATCGAGGGATTGGGCGTACCCCAGAAACAGCGCCTTGACCTCGGCCTGGTCGTCTGGGCTTCGGGCCCGGATGATCTCGACGCTCAGTGCCGGTTCGGCCTCAGACATCGATCTCGCCCTGCAGGAAAAAGGCGCATTGGCCGGCGATCTTGATGCGCGCACCCTGGTCCCGGCACCAGAGCTCGCCGCCCCGGGCCGAAAGCTGGCGGGCATGAAGCTCGCTCTGGCCCAGGCGCGCCGACCAGTAGGGCACCAGCGTGCAGTGCGCCGAGCCCGTCACCGGGTCCTCGGGAATGCCATAGCGGGGGGCAAAAAAGCGCGAGACGAAATCGCAGTCCGAACCGGCCGCAGTGACGATGAGGCCGCGCCGGTCGAGCTGCGCCAGCGCCGCGAAATCGGGCTCGAGCGTGCGCACCGCCGCCTCGTCGGCCAGCAGCGCAAGATAATCGTCGGCCCCCAGCACGGCCTCGGGCTCGATCCCCAGGCCCGCCACCAGGGCCGGCGGCGGCGCCACCGGCTGGCCCGGCAGAGCGGGGAAATCCATCACCAGCCGCTCGCCCTCGCGCTCCACCTGAAGCGTGCCCGAACGGGTTTCGAAGGCCAGCTTTTCCAGTCCCGGCTCGAGCCGGCTGAAGATCAGATGCGCCGTCGCCAAGGTGGCGTGGCCGCAGAGATCGACCTCGGCCGCCGGCGTGAACCAGCGCAACTCGTAGCGCCCTTCACGGCCGACGAAGAAGGCGGTCTCGGAAAGATTGTTCTCGCTGGCCACGAATTGCATCAGGTCGTCGCCCGGCCAGGTCTCAAGCGGGCAGACGGCGGCCGGATTGCCGGCGAAGACGCGGTCCGTGAAGGCGTCGATCTGGTAGAGCGGAATTTTCATGGCGCTTCCCCCTTCAGGCTCCGACCATGCAGCTCGTGGTGCCGTGGGCGTAAAGCTTGCCCGCGGCATCCAAAAGCCGGCCCTCGGCCGTGCCGGCGCGGCGGCCGACGTGGATGGCCCGGCCCTCGGCCCGCACCAGCCCGGTGGCCGGGCCCAGCGGCCGGATGTAGTTGATCTTGAGTTCGATGGTGGTCCACGGCGTGCGGTCCCTAAGCGAAGTGGCGATGGCGCAGTACATGGCGGCATCCAGCAGCGTCGCGGCATAGCCGCCGTGGGCGTAGCCGTTGGGGTTGCAGTGCTGCTCACCAGGCCGGCCGGTGACCACGGCGCGGCCTTCCTCGACCTCGAGGATCTCGAAGCCCATGAGGCGGCCGATGGGCGCCTGGGGCAGCTCGCCGGCCGCCACGGCGCGGAAGATGTCGAGGAAGCTCATGTCGGCGGGAAGCTCGGCATAGGCCGCCGGGTCGTCCCAGCTGATGGTCAGGCTGCGTTCCATCGCTCCGCTCTCACGAGGTCTCGGGATTCATGGTGTGGCCGTGGTCGAGCGGGCCGTGGCCGGCGCCCAGGCCCGGCGCTCGAAGGATGGCCTTGTGCACGTATGCGCGAGCCCGGGTCACGGCGGCCTCGAGCTCGAGTCCCTGGGCCAGGCCGACGGCTAGGGCCGAGGCCAGCGTGCAACCGGTGCCGTGGGTGTGGCGGCTCTCGATGCGCGGGGACGAAAAGCGCTCGAAGCCGACCTTGGTGACCAGAATATCGCTGACCACATCGCCCTCCAGATGGCCGCCCTTCATCAGTACGGCCTCCGGCCCCAGCTCGCAGAGCTTGGTTCCGGCCTCGGCCATGGCGCCTTCGTCGGCGATCTTCTGGCCGCACAGCACCTCGGCCTCGGGCAGGTTGGGGGTGAGCAGCGTGGCCCGGGGCAGCAGCTCCTGGCGCAGCGCCGCCTCGGCCTCCTCGAGCAACAGCCGCGCCCCTCCCTTGGCCACCATCACCGGATCGACCACCAGCGGCACCGCCGGCGCCCGGGCCTCGAGGCAGGCGACCACGGTGGCGATGACGTCGGCCGAGTGCAGCATGCCGGTCTTGATGCAGTCGGCGCCGATGTCGGCCAGCACGACCTCGATCTGTTGCGCGATGAAGGCGGGCGGCACCTCGAAGATGCCATGCACGCCGGTGGTGTCCTGGGCCGTCAGCGCGGTTACCGCGGTGGCGCCGTAGCCGCCCAGCGCGGTGACGGTTTTGAGGTCGGCCTGCAACCCGGCACCGCCCCCGGAATCGGAACCGGCGATGATCAGCACGCGGCCCTGCACGGCCTACTCCGCGCTGCCACCGCCGGCGCCGTTGGCGGCGGCGACGGCGGCGATCAGGTCGTCGACCACGGCCTCGATCAGCACCTCGTCCTCGCCCTCGGCCATCACCCGGATCAAGGGCTCGGTGCCCGAGGGCCGCACCAGCAGCCGGCCCGACGTTCCCAGCCGAGCTTCGGCCGCGGCCAGGGCCGATTTGACCCCGCTGTCCTCAAGCGCCTGGCCGTCGCTGCGCACGTTCTTGAGGCACTGGGGCAGGGGCTCGAAGCGGCGCAGCACCTCGGAGGCCGGCCGTTCGGCCTCGACGATCACGGTCAGAGCCTGCAGCGCCGCGATCAGGCCGTCGCCGGTGGTGACGTAGTCGCTGAGCACGATATGGCCCGATTGCTCGCCGCCCAAGTTGAAGCCCTGGCGGCGCATCTGCTCGACGACGTAGCGGTCGCCGACCTGGGTGCGAACGAGATCAAGCCCCAGCCCCTGGAGATGGCGCTCGAGGCCGAGATTGGACATCACCGTGGCGACGACGCCGTTGCCCGCGAGCTTGCCGCTCTCTTGCCAATGCGCCGCGATCAGGGCCATCAACTGATCGCCGTCGATCAGTTCGCCGTGTTCGTCGGAGAGCACCAGGCGGTCGGCGTCGCCATCGAGCGCCACGCCGAGCTGGGCGCCATGGGCCACCACCTGGCTGGCCATGGCCTCGGGGTGGGTCGAGCCGCAACCCTGGTTGATGTTGAAGCCGTCGGGCGCATAACCCATCGCCACCACCTCGGCGCCCAGTTCCCAAAGCACCGTGGGAGCCACCTTGTAGGCGGCGCCGTTGGCACAATCGATGACGATCTTGATGCCGTCCAGCGTGCGCCGGCGGGGAAAGGTGCCCTTGACGAATTCGATGTAGCGGCCTTCGGCGTCGTCCAGCCGCTGGGCCCGGCCGAGCCGGTCGGGTGCCGCCAGGCCTTCGTCCAGGCGGTCGTCCATGTGGGCCTCGATCTCCAACTCGACCTCGTCCGAGAGCTTGTAGCCGTCGGGCCCGAAAAGCTTGATGCCGTTGTCCTGGTAGGGGTTGTGGGAGGCCGAAATGACGACGCCGAGATCGGCCCGCAGCGAACGCGTCAACATGGCCACGGCCGGCGTCGGCAGGGGACCGGCCAGGGTGACGTCCATGCCGACGGCGACGAAGCCGGCGGTCAGCGCGGGCTCCAGCAGATATCCCGAAAGCCGCGTGTCCTTGCCGATGACGACGCGGTGGCGGTGGCTGCCACGAATGAAACGCCGGCCCGCCGCCATGCCGACGCGCAACGCCACCTCCGCCGTCATGGGATGGCGGTTGGCCGTGCCGCGGATGCCGTCGGTGCCGAAATAGGCGCGGGTCATGGCTGGTTTTAACCCATACGCGGCGTCAAGGGAATCATCGCCGTCAACGCCACGTTGCCCGAGAGCCCAGGAAACGGCACAATTGGCGAAACGGACAGGGAGTTCCGGCCATGACTTGCGCGATTTCGCTTCGCCGCCGGTCCGCGCTGCGGCTGGCGGCCGTATTTTCCGGCCTGGCTATCTGCCTGGTGGCCCCGGCCGCCGGTGCCCAGCAGCAACTGGCGGTCGACATCTATTCCCAGTTCACCTACGTCAAGAAGGGCTTTCCCCTGAGGTTGGCGGCTGGCCATAGCATTGCCATCGGCCTCGCCGGCAAGCCCTACGAGAAACTCAAGCGCCAGCCCAAGTACCTCTCCAAAAAGGTGCTGCATGGCTTCCTGCCGCTGGGCAACGGCCAGGACCGGCGCATCAGCTTCGTGCTCGACGACCTCGACAACCAGACCTGGTCGGTCTGGGTCGACCGCAACAACAACGAGGACTTGACCGACGACGGCGGCCCCATCCGCAACCAGGGCACCGGCAAGATGGCGGCGGCCTTCGACGTCATGATCGACGTGGCCGGCCCGCGCAGCGTCGCCCAGCGGCCCTACCGGGTGTGGTTTTTCGTCAACCAAAGCGGCGGCAAGAACTGGCCGCGCTTCTATGCCCAGTGCTACTACGGCGCCTGGATCCGCATCGGCGCCGAACGCTACCAGGCCATCGCCTTCGAGAGCCGCGGCCACGATGGCCTGTTCAAGAACGACGGCCTGTGGATCGACCTCGACCACGACGGCAAGCTGGACAAGAGCAAGGAACACTTCGCCGATGGCGCCAAAGTTACCTTCGGCGCCTATACCTACAAGCTCAAGCTGGCGTATCCCTGAAGCGGATCTCGTCCGAGATCCGCTTCAGGATTCTTGTCGCTCACGGCGGCTCCGCTCCGCTCCGCTGCCTGCGCGGGCGCGCCGCAGTAGCGGCTGGTCGCGTTGCTCCCGTTGCACTAATACCAAGCAGCAAAAACCAAACTTTGCGATCGGCGCTAAGCCGCCCCCCGCATGGGGCTAAGGGATGCACACATCTTCAAGGGCGCAGCCAGTTGAAGATGTGTGCATCCCTTAGCCGCATGGGGGGCGGAGGCCAAGGGCGCGGATGCGCCCGCCCGGTGAGGGGCTACAAAACTACGCTCACGGCGGCGGCACTAACGCCGCGGCAGCCTGGCCAGGTTGTCGGCGAAGCGGAAGAAAATCAGGTCCCAGCCCTGGTTGCGGCGGTAGAAGTCGAACTCCCAGACCAGCGGCCGGGTGTCGTGGCGCACGATGTAGCTGAGCAGAACCACCGAGGTTCCCAAGGGCTTCTCCGCCACCAGTTCGAACTCCTGGGCCGGGCCGTAAGCGGCTTCGGTCTTCAGCATGGGCTGGAGCAGGGATTTAATGGCGGCGCCATTGCGCTGGGCGAACAGGGATTCCCGAGCGATCAGGTTGTGGGCGGCGGCCGGCCCGGCCGTCACCAGCAGCCCCAGCAGCCTCTCCGTCCAGGCCCGCGGCTCGGCCGCCTGCTGGGCTGCGGCGGGGCCGGCGAGGCCGGTGGCCGCGAATAGCCAGAGCACCAGCGCCAGAGCTATGTGTTTCATGATCCTCTCCCGTCGCTAGCTGCCGTCCGACCTTGCCATCCCGACCGCTCCGGGGCAACCATGGCGCCATGACGGAACCTACCGAAAAGCTGCCCGAGGCACCGCCGCCGCAATTCCTGCGGCTGATCAGCCGGCCCATGCTGGTGATCTTTTTGCTCATTGGTTTCGGCCTGACGGCAATCGCGCTCTGGCGCATCGGCCAGGCGCTGGCGAGCCAAGCCTGGCCGACGGCAGAAGGACGTATCGCCGGCATGGGCGCCACCGCGAAAAGCGCCAGCATCGTCGTGGCATACCAAGTGGCGGGCGAGAGCTACGAGATCTCCCTCGAGTCCACCGCCATCACCGGCCGAGCACTCAGCCCCGAGGGCGAGTGGCGCTGGATGCTGGCGCACTACAAGTCCGGCCAAAAGGTCGCCGTCGCCTTTGATCCCGATGATCCCGCCAACGCCATCCTGGAGCCCGGCCTGACGCCCCACGCCGCGGTGCCGCTGGTGGGCGGCCTGGCGCTGCTGCTGGCCGGAGGCTTTGGCTTTTGGCGCCGCCGGGGGGATTAGCCCGGCCAAATCTCCAGTGCCTGCCTGGTCTCCGCCACGTCGTGGACGCGCAGCACGTGAACCCCCTGGCTCACGGCCCAGAGCGCCGCGGCCAGCGAGCCGGGCAGGCGGTCCGCCGTTTCGCAGACATCCGCCAGGTGGCCGATGAAGCTCTTGCGCGAGGCGCCGACCAGGACCGGGCAGCCCAGTTCGTGCAAGCGCGCCACGTCGCTGAGCGCGGCGGCGCTTTGGGCGGCGTTCTTGGCGAAACCTATGCCGGGGTCGACGACCAGACGCGCGCGCGCGATGCCGGCGGCCTCGCAGCGTGCGATACGCACGGCAAGCCAGGCTGCCAGCTCGGCGCCGATATCCTGATAATCCTGCCCGGCGTGCATGGCGGCGAAGTCGGGGGGGCAGTGCATGAGGATTATCGGGACGTCGCTGCCGGCCATGAGCTCGAGCGCCGCCTCGTCGGCCAGCGCGCTGATGTCGTTGACGATCGCCGCACCGCGCTCCAGCGCCGCCGCCATGACCGGGGCCCGGCGGCTGTCTATGGATAACGGAACGCCCAGGTCGGCCAGTCCCTCGAAGACCGGGACGATGCGGTCGAGCTCTTGCTCGAGCGTCACCGCCTGGCCGCCCGGGCGGCTCGATTCGCCGCCGATGTCGATGAAGTCGGCGCCCTCGGCGGCCAACCGCCGAGCCTTTGCCATGGCGGCCTCGCTGGCCACATAGCGGCCGCCATCGTGGAAGCTGTCGGGGGTAACGTTGACGACCCCCATCAAGCGGGGACGGTCAAGCGCAACCCCGGCCAGCGGCGGAAACTCAGCGCCGGCCATGAATCGAATCAGCCCCTGTGGGGCTAGCTCTCGGGTTGGGGCTCGGGGCCGAAGCCCGGCTTGGCATTGGGCGCTTTGCCGCCGGGGCCGCCGGCGGCCGGTACCGCCGAGGGCGGGGTGTGGTCTTCGGGGGTTTCGCTGGGCTTCTGGCGTTCGATGTCGTGGCCGGCCATGATCTGGTTGATCTCGTCGCCGGTCAGGGTCTCGTATTCCAAGAGCGCCCCGGCCACCTTGTGCAGCTTGTCCATCTCGCTGGTCAGGATGTCCTCGGCCCGGGCATAGCATTCGTCGACGATGCGGCGGATCTCGGCGTCGATGGTCTCGGAGGTCTTTTCCGAGATGTTCTGGGTGCGCGACACCGAGTGGCCGAGGAAGACCTCTTCCTGGTTCTCGGCGTAGGTCAGCGGCCCGAGCTCCTCCGACATGCCGTAGCGGGTCACCATCTCGCGGGCGAAATGGGTGGCCACCTCGATGTCTTGCGACGCGCCGGAGGTTACCTTGTCGTGGCCGAAAACGTGTTCCTCGGCGATGCGCCCGCCCATGGCCACGGTGATGTCGGCCAGCATCTTCTCGCGGCTGACCGAGAGACGGTCGCGCTCCGGCAGGCGCTGCACCATGCCCAGGGCCCGGCCGCGGGGAATGATGGTGGCCTTGTGGATGGGATCCGAGGCTTCGCAACGCGCCGCCACCACGGCGTGGCCCGATTCGTGATAGGCGGTGAGCTTCTTCTCCTCGTCGCTCATCACCATGGAGCGGCGCTCGGCGCCCATCATGACCTTGTCCTTGGATTCCTCGAATTCCTCCATGGTGACCACGCGCCGGCCCTTGCGCGCCGCCAGCAACGCCGCCTCGTTGACCAGGTTGGCAAGATCGGCGCCGGAAAAGCCCGGCGTGCCGCGAGCGATGGTGCGGCTGTTGACATCGGGCGCCAGCGGCACCTTGCGCATGTGCACCTTGAGGATCTTTTCGCGGCCCAGGATATCGGGGTTGGGCACCACCACCTGGCGGTCGAAGCGGCCCGGGCGCAAGAGCGCCGGGTCAAGCACGTCGGGGCGGTTGGTCGCGGCAATCAAGATCACGCCTTCGTTGGTCTCGAAGCCGTCCATCTCGACCAGCAACTGGTTCAGCGTCTGTTCGCGTTCGTCGTTGCCGCCGCCCAGGCCGGCGCCGCGGTGGCGGCCGACGGCGTCGATCTCGTCGATGAAGATGATACAGGGCGCGTTCTTCTTGCCCTGGTCGAACATGTCGCGCACCCGGCTGGCGCCGACGCCGACGAACATCTCGACAAAGTCGGAGCCCGAGATGGTGAAGAAGGGCACGTTGGCCTCGCCGGCGATGGCCCGGGCCAAGAGCGTCTTGCCGGTGCCCGGCGGCCCCACCAGCAACGCGCCTTTGGGGATCTTGCCGCCCAGGCGCTGGAATTTCTGCGGATCCTTGAGGAACTCGACGATCTCCTCGAGTTCCTCCTTGGCCTCGTCGACGCCGGCCACCTCGTCGAAAGTGATGCGGCCCTGGCGTTCGGTCAGCAGCCGCGCCTTGGACTTGCCGAAGCCCATGGCCTTGCCGCCGCCCGATTGCATCTGGCGCATGAAGAAGATCCACACCCCGATCAGCAGCAGCATGGGGAACCAGGAGACCAGAATGCCCAGCAGCGAGGGCACGTTGTCGTCGGTCGGTGCGGCACTGATGCGCACGCCGGCATCGCCCAGGCGGGTAACCAGCGTGGGGTCGTTGGGGGCGTAGGTGGTGAAGGCCCGGCCGTCGCCGTAGTGGCCCTGGATGGAATTCCCCTGGATGGTGACGTCGGCCACCTGGCCGGCCTGAACCTCGGCCAGGAAATCGGAGAAGGCGAGGTTGGTTACCGGCCCGCGCGTGGTCGGTGTCTGGAAGACATTGAAAACCGCGATCACCAGCAAGCCGATGATGACCCAAAGCGCCAGGTTCTTGCCGAAATTGTTCAAACCTTCACTCCTGCGCCAGGCGCGTCGCAGACCATTCCTGCGGCCGCCGCGTCACTGATCATAGCATTTGCCCCGAGAGACGGGAACCGTAGCACCCCAATAGGTAGGTTGTGAAGGGCGTCAAACAACAGGCGGCGACGGAATAAGTGGCGTCTGCGGGGCAAAAACCGCCCGCAGGGCAGGCATTTTCGCAGCCCGATAGCCGAGCCCGGGCACCGCCAACAGTCTTTTCCCCCGCCACAGCGCCGGCAGGGCGGCCCGGACCGGGGCCGGGTGGGGGCTGGAAAACCGGGGCTCGGCTTGGCGTAGCGTCCGCCAGCCGACGCTGCCCAGCGCCGTCGCCCGATAGGGCCCCGCAGGTGCCGAAGCCAAACGCAGGCGAAAGCGGCCGTCCCACAGGATCTCGCGGCCGGGCTTCAACTCGACGGCCTCGGCCCGCGCCGCCTCGCGCACCACCAGCAGCCCGGCAGCGCCCGGCAGCAAACGGCAGCCGGCCAGCGTGCGGCCCTGCCCGAGCCCGGCCAAGGCCCGCTCCAGGTGGGCCAGGCGCGGCGGATAGACGCGGCCACCGACGCACATCAAAACCCGCGCCAGAGCGCGCAGGCCGATCTCCTCGGGGGCGGCGGTCAGCAGCCCGGCCTCGAGGCGGCAGCCGCCGGCCTCGTCGAGCAGCGCGGCGCGGCGCAGAAGCTCGCCCGTGGCGGCCTCCAGGGCCAGCCGGGCGCGCCGAAGACTGGCCGCCGTGGCGGCCAGTCGGCGGCTTTGGGCGGCTTCGTCCCCGAGCGCCGCCAGGGCCTGCCTGAGCCGGCTGCGGGCGAAGCTCGGGTCTCGATTGCTGGGATCCTCGAGCCAGGGCTGGCGGCGCGCCTCCAGGGTGGCGATCAGGCGCGCCCGGGGGATGCCGAGCAGCGGCCTCAGCAGCACCATGCCGTCGCGCTCGCTGGCCGGCGCCATGGCGGCCAGACCATCGACGCCGCTGCCCCGGCCCAACCTCAGCAACAGCGTCTCGGCCTGGTCCTCGAGCTGGTGGCCGAGCAGCAATGCGGCAATGCCCCGGCGCCGGCAGCAGCCCAACAACAAGCTGTAGCGGGCCTCGCGGGCGGCTGCCGGCAGACCGCCTTTGGGTTTGGCGCCGCGCCAGCGCAGCACCCGGTGGCGGATGCCGTGCCCGGCCAGCCAGGCCGCCACCTGGCGGGCCTCGGCCGCGGCTTCCGGACGCAGGTCGTGATCGACCGTCAGAGCGAGCAGCTCACGTCGGCGGCGGTGGCACCAGGCGGCCGCCAGCAGACATAGCGCCAAGCTGTCGGGCCCGCCCGAGACGGCGACGGCAAACGACGACCACTTGGTGGCGCCCAGCGCCGCCATCAGGCGGCCGAACTCGTGGGCGCCGAGCGCCGCGACCGCCGACTTGGAATTGCGGGGCTTCCGGCTCACGCTCTGGCTCCAAAAAAAAAAGGCCCGGCCACCCGCTCCCCCTATTGGCAGCCGGCGCGGGTGCGCTCCTTGGCGGCGCGATCGAGCAGCGGCTGGGCGGTGCGGTCGGCGAGTTTCTCGAAAAGCTCCTCGAAGGCGGCGCAGGCGTCGTCCGTTTGCCCCAAGCGGCCCAGCGACATGGCCAGCTTGAGCAGGTTGTCAGGGGCTTTCTTGCCCTCGGGAGCGCGCTGGTAGCCCTCGTTAAAGACCTTGGCCGCCTCGACGTAATCGCCGCGCACGTAGAAGGTTTCGCCCAGCCAATAGTGCGCATTCTCGGCCAGCGGATCGTCGCCGTGGGCCGCGATGAACTCGCGAAAGCCCTGTTCGGCGCGGGGGAGGTCCAGGCGGCGTATCGCCCCGAAGGCGAACTTGTAACGCTCCGCCGGGCTGCCCTCGGGCAGGATGCCCTTGGGCTTCTCGGGCTCGGTCGGCACCTCCCGTGCCACCGGCGCCCGGCCCAGTGGCAGCGCGCCCAGCACTTTGGTGCCTTCGGGCGCCTGCTCGATGACGCGTTGGTTGGCGCTGCCGGCAGCCGCCCCGGGGCTTGCCGGCGAGCCCGGAGTGCCCGGGGTGCCCGAGGCCAAAGGGCCCGCGGTGGCGCCCGAGGCCAGGGCGCGCTCTAGCGTGGTAAGGCGGAAGTCGACATCCTCGACCAGCTTGTCGAGGCGTTGCTGGGCCTGTTCGGAAAGATGGACGACGCGCTCGATATCACCGGTCAGGCGGCGAATTTCCTGTTCCAGCGCGGTGATCTTGAGCTGCATCTGGGCGGCACGTTCCTGGTTCTCGCTGGTCGCGGCGGCCGTGGCCGGGGCTTGGCTCTGGCCCGGCAGCGGCTTGGGCAGGCTGCCTTCGCCGCGATGCAGGAAGGCCCTGAGGTCGTTGAACTCGGCCTCCAGGCGCTCGATGCGTTGCAGTAAAGGTGCGCTATCGGCCTGCTGCGCCCGGCTCGGCAGCGCTGTTCCCAGCACCAGCCCGGTCAGCAGCAAGCCGAACATTGGCCTCAGGAAATTCGCCACTGATGCCGCTCGCGACCCTGTCATGCCTGCCTCACTTTGCCGCCTTTTGTAGGGATATTCCCAGCTTGGCGATTGGGCCTCAGGAATGCGGCGATAATAAGGTGCCGGGGGGCGAAAAAGAACACCCGCGCCCCTCAGGGGCGCGGGTGGCCCGCTAGCGCATTTCAAGTTTGCTGTAAATCGCCTCAGTTGACCGTGGTCACGCCGCGCCGGTTCTGCCGCCAGGCGGCCTCGTTCGAGCCACCAACCTCGGGCCGTTCCTTGCCATAGGAGATGGTAGCCACACGGTTGGCGTCGACGCCCAAGGCCACCAGGTATTCCTTGACCGCGGCCGCCCGGCGCTGGCCCAGCGCCAGGTTGTACTCACGGGTGCCGCGTTCGTCGCAATGACCCTCGACGGTGAGGGTGACGTTGGCGAACTTTTTCATCCAGGCGGCCTGGCGCCTGAGCGTCGACTGGGCCTGGGCAACGAGGTCGTACTTGTCGTAGTCGAAGAAGACGCGATCGCCGACGTTGGCCACCAAGTCCTCGTAGGAACCCGGCGCCGGTCCCTTGGGCTGCACCGAGGCCACTGGTTTGGGCGCCGGTGCCGGCGCCGTGCTGGCCTGGCTCTGGGTGGTCGAACTAGAGCTCGAGGCACCGGAGCCTGAAGAATCCTTGCTCTCCTCCGCGGGCGTCGCACAGGCGGCGACGAGGAGGAGGGCCGCGAAAGTGCCGAACAACTTGAACCGCATCGAGAAATCCCTTCTATTGCGCGCATCCGCCGCGTGCGCCCGCTGGTGCGTGCGTTCGCTGGGAGGCGGCGCATTTAATCGGCAATAGCCCCGCACTAGCCCCCCAAACCCCACTATTCAGGTCAACAAAGACTAGTTAAATCAAAGCGTCAAGCCGATTTTGGCAATTAAAACGCGGGCGTAACATAATGTCCAGCGCCAAGCTAATCAAGGCGAACGACTAATAAGCGGTGACCAGGCCGGATCGGAGGCATCCTGGGGCGTCACCACACGCCGCAGGTTGCGTCCCGTCAGATCGACCGACCACAGCCGGTTCCCTCCACCTGTGCCGTCAGCCCGGGTGCGGGTTTGGCGAAAGAACATGAGAACGCGGCCATTGGGGGCCCAGGTCGGGCCCTCGTCGAGGAAGCTTTCGGTGAGCAGCCGTTCGCCGCCGCCGTCGGTGCCCATGACGCCGATGTAGAAGCGCCCGCGCCGCATCTTGGTGAAGGCGATGAGATCGCCGCGCGGCGACCATACCGGCGTGGCGTAACGCCCGTCGCCGAAGCTGACGCGGCGCACCTTCGAGCCGTCGGCATCCATGACGTAGATCTGCTGCGAGCCGCCGCGGTCGGAATTGAAGGTGATGCGATTGCCGTCGGGGGCGAAGGAGGGCGAAGTGTCGATGGCCGGATTGTTGGTCAACTGGACGATATTGCGGGTGCGCAAGTCCATGCTGTAGATCTCGGCATTGTCGCCGTCGGCCGTGAACAGGCTCATGATCACTTTGTTGCCGTCGGGGGAGAAGCGCGGCGCGAAGGTCATGCCGGGGAAGTCGCCCAGCACTTCCTGCTGGCCGCTGTCGATGTTGTAGATGTAGACCCGCGGCGTCTTGTGGAAGTACGAGAGATAGGTGATCTCCTGTGCCGTCGGCGAAAACCGCGGCGTCAGCACCAGGTGGCTGCCGTCGGTCAGGTAGCGGTTGTTGTAGCCGTCCTGGTCCATGATGCCGAGGCGCTTGACCCGCTTGGTCTTGGGCCCGCGTTCGGCAACGTAGACGATGCGGGTGTCGAAATAGCCATCCTCGCCGGTCAGGCGCTTGTAGATGGTGTCGGCGATGAGGTGGGCGATGCGCCGCCAGTTGTCCTTGGCCGTGGTGTAGACCAGCCCCGTCATCTGCTGTTCGGCGAAGACGTCCCAGAGCCGGAACTCGGCCCGCAGCTTGCCGTCCGGGCCCAGCTTGGCATTTCCGGTGACCAGCGCCTGGGCGTTGATGATGCGCCAGTCGCCGAAGCGCGGCTGCACCCGCATGGCGGCCGGCGACTGGATGAAGGCGCTGCGGTCGATGGGCTTGAAGAGCCCCGAACGCTCGAGATCGGCGCTGATGACGTCGGCGATGCCGCGGCCCAGGCGCCGGGTCTCGGCGTCGGCGGCATCGAACTCGCTGACCGCCAGCGGCAAGGGGTCGACGTTGCCTTGGGTGATGTCGATCTTAAGCAGCGCCGCCGCCGGCCGGGCCCCAAGCACGAGGCCGAGCAGCACCAGGCCGAACAGCACCATTGGGGCCAGCACCCCTCTTTGCCAGCGCAAGTGGGTACTTATCATCCCCTGAACATCTCCCGCGGATCGAATTTCAATTCCATCTCCCGCCACTGCTCATAGCTCGCCTGTGGCAACTCGTAAGGTGCGCAACGGCGGATGGCGCGCAAGGCGCTTTCGGCCGCCACCCTGAAGTACTCCTCGCCCAGGCGCTCGGTGTTGACCAATTCCGGTGCCCCCCGCAGGCCGCCATCGGGAGTCAACAATATGCGGACGATTACCACAAGGTCTTTGGCATCGCGAGCGCCCGCCGGCACGCTCCAACATTTCTGCATCTTGGTCTTGACGTAATCGATTTGCGACAGCGTCAGGCGCTGAAACAGCCGCGACTTGGCGCGCCGGGCCGAGACCGCCGCCCCCGCCCGCTTGGCGGGCTCGGGCTTGGGGCGTTGCTCCATCTGTTCCTCGCGCTTCTTGTCCAAGAGTGCGGCGATGCGCTGAGGATCGAAGCGCGGCTTGCGGTTTGGTTTTTGCCGCGGCAGCGCCCGGGCCACTGCCTTGGGCCGTGGCTTGGCCTCGGGCAAGGCCTTGGGTTGCGGCTTGGGCTTGGGCTCGGGTTTGGGTTCGGCTTTGGGTTCGGCTTTGGGTTCGGGTTCGGGTTCCGGTTCGGGTTCCGGTTTGGGTTCCGGTTCGGGCTCCGGTTCGGGTTCCGGTTCCGGTTCCGGTTCCGGTTCGGGCTCCTCGAGCTTGGCCTCGGGCTCCGGTTTTGGTTCCGGCTCGGGCTCCGGCTTTTGCACCAACGGCGCCGCCCGGGTTTCCTCCTCGATGGCCACCAGTTCCACCACCACCGGCGTCTCGATAATCACGGCCTCGGGCAGCATCCAGTCGGGCAGACCGGTATAGGCCAGCACCAGGGCGGCTGCGTGCAGCATCGCCGATATGGGAACGCCGAAGCGCACCGCTCACTTTTGCCGCCCGGCGGTGCCGGCGCTGTTGGCCGACCGCCGCGTGACCAGGGCGACGCGGCGGAAACCGGCCTCGTTGATGGTGCCCATGACCTCGAGCACGCGGCCATACGAGACGGAGCGGTCGCCGCGCACGAAGATGCGGGTCTCGGGCTTGTTGCCGGCGATGGCGCGCAAGCGGGGCACCAACTGATCGGGTTCGACCTCGGTCTCCTGCAGCCAGACCCGGCCCTCGGCGTCGACGCTGACGGCCAACGGCTCGTCCTGGCCCGGCAGCACGCCGGCCTTGGTGCGCGGCAGTTCCACCGGCACACCGACGGTGAGCAGCGGCGCCGTCACCATGAAGACCACCAGCAGCACCAGCATGACGTCGACGAAGGGGGTGACGTTGATCTCGCTCATGGCCTTGAAATCGCGCCCGGCGCGGCGCCTGGGACCCGGGCCGCGGATGAAGCCGGGGGCCATCAGTCGCGCTCCTCGAGCTGACGCGAGAGGATGGCCGAGAACTCGGTGGCGAAGGTCTCGAGGCGGTTGCCGTAGCGGCCGATGTCGGAGGAGAACTTGTTGTAGGCCACCACCGCCGGGATCGCCGCCACCAGCCCCAGCGCTGTGGCAAAGAGCGCCTCGGCGATGCCCGGGGCGACCACGGCCAGGCTGGTGTTCTTGGTCAGCGCGATGGCCTGGAAGCTGTTCATGATGCCCCAAACGGTGCCAAACAGCCCCACGAAGGGTGCCGTAGAGCCGACCGTGGCAAGGAATCCCAGGTACTTCTCCAGATGCACCATCTGGCGCGTCATGGTGAGCTGCATGACCTGGTCGATGCGTTCCTGGATGCTGGCGTGCAACTTGTCGCTGCCGCTCGGGCTGCGCGCCGTCGAGCGCCGCCACTCGCGCATGGCGGCCGAAAACAGCAGCGCCATGGGGTGGTCGGCCACCGGCTCGATGCGGTCGTAAAGCTCCTCTAGTGATCCGCCCGACCAGAAGGCCTCCTCGAACTCCTCGGCCTGGCTGTCCAGGCGGCGGATGCGCACGATCTTTTCGACGATGATGGCCCAGCACCAGAACGAGGCCAGCACCAGGACCGCCAGCACGATCTTGACCACGATGTCGGCGCGGAAGAAAAGGCCGATCAGCGAGAGGTCGCTGGCGGCCACCGATCCGGCAAGCAGGGCGGCATCGACGGCTTGTTGCTCCATGAAACGAAATCCCGACAGTCAGAGGGTTGCGGCAAGGGCGGCACGTACCGGAGGCGGCAGGCGGCGAGCCCGGCCCGTGGGATCGATGCAGCCCAGGCGGACCTGGGCCCGCATCAGCTCGGTTCCGGCCCGCCAGACCACCTGTTCGGCGCGCACGGAAGCCCCGCGCACTTCCACCAGGCGGCTCCTCACTTCCAGCCGGTCGTCGAGCCGGGCCGGCTTGAGGTAATCGATCTCGCAGCGCCTGACGGCAAAGGCGACGCCGGATTCGCGATAGAGCGCCGCCTGGTCGATGCCCAGGAGGCGCAGCAGGTCCGAACGTCCGCGCTCGATGAACTTGAGGTAGTTGGCGTAATAGACGATGCCGGCGGCGTCGGTGTCTTCCCAATAGACCCTGAGCGCCAGCACGTGGCCGCCGGCCTCGAAGCGGCCGCCAATTTCGCTTTCGTGCTCAGGCATCGGCATCGTTCCTCTCGCCGGCCGGCAGTTCGAGTTGGCCGTCGGTCGGGGCGGGCACCGCCAGGCCGAGGTGGGCGAACGCCTGGGGCGACAGCATGCGGCCGCGCGGCGTGCGGCTGACCAGGCCCTGCTGGATGAGGAAGGGCTCGATAACGTCCTCGATGGTGTCGCGGGGCTCGCTCAGGGCCGCCGCCATGGTCTCGACGCCGACCGGGCCGCCGCCGAAACTCTCGGCGATCAGGCCCAGGTATCGCCGGTCCAGGGCATCGAGGCCGCGGCCGTCGACGGCCAGTCGGCCCAGCGCCCGGTCGGCCACCCGGGCGTCGATGGCGGCCTCGCCGTCGACAGCGGCGAAATCGCGCACGCGGCGCAGCAGCCGGCCGGCCACCCTGGGCGTGCCGCGGGCGCGGCGCGCGATCTCGATGGCGCCGTCGGGCGTGAGCGCCAGGCCCAGCACCCGGGCGGCCCGCTCGACGATGGCCGCCAGGTCGGCCTCGGCATAGAATTCCAAGCGGGCATGGACCCCGAAACGGTCCAGGAGCGGCTTGGTGATGAGGCCCGAGCGCGTGGTGGCGGCGACCAGGGTGAAAGGCTGCAGATCGATGCGTACCGAGCGCGCCGCCGGGCCCTCGCCGATGATCAGGTCGAGGTGGAAGTCCTCCATGGCGGGATAGAGGATCTCCTCGACGGCCGGGCTGAGGCGGTGGATCTCGTCGATGAACAAGACGTCGCGCGACTCCAGGTTGGTAAGCAGCGCCGCCAGGTCGCCGGCCCGGGCGATCACCGGCCCCGAGGTGGCGCGAAATCCCACCCCCAGCTCGCGGGCCACGATCTGGGCCAGGGTCGTCTTGCCCAGGCCCGGCGGCCCCACGAAAAGGGCGTGGTCGAGGGCCTCGCCGCGGGCCCGGGCGGCGGTGATGAAGACGCCGAGATTGCGCCGGAGCTCGGGCTGGCCGATGAAGTCGGAGAGCGTCTCGGGCCTCAGCGTGCCCTCGCCGCTATCTGGCTCACTGAGCTCGGCCGTGACCAAACGTTCGTTCATGGCGCCAGCTCCTTGAGGCCGGCCTTGATCAACTCGCCCGCTTCGGGCTCGGCGCCCAGCTCCGCCGCCGCCGCCGCCACCGCGGCGAAGGCTTCGGAGCGGCCGTAACCCAGGTTGACCAGCGCCGATACGGCATCGGCGGCGGAACCGCCGGCCGCCGTGGCGGCCCCGGGCGTTGCCGTCAGGCCCATGGCGGCGGCCGGCACGCGGTCGCGAAGCTCAGCCACGATGCGTTTGCCGAGCTTGGCGCCGACGCCGTTGGCCCGGGTCAAAGCGGCGTGGTCCTGGGCCGCCACGGCCTGACCCAGTTCGGCCGGTGTCAGCGCCGAGAGAATGCCCAGCGCCAGGCGCGCGCCAACGCCCTGGACGGTCTGCAAGGTGCGGAACCACTCGCGCTCGCCCGTATCGGTAAAGCCGTAGAGGTGGATGTGGTCCTCGCGCACGTGGGTCTCGATCTCCAGCACCAGCGCTTCGCCCGGCCGGGGCAGGCGGCGCAGTGTGGCGGCCGAACAGAAAACCTGGTAACCGACGCCGCCGACATCGATGACCAGGCCGTCCTCGGCCTGGCTTTCCAGCAGTCCCTTGAGGCGCGCGATCATGAGGCTTGGCGGGACGTTGGGGCCACGAAACCGCCGGCCCGGGTGGCGTGGTGGGCGTGGCAGATGGCCACCGCCAGGGCATCGGCGGCATCGGCGTTGCCGACCCGGGAGCCCGGCAGCAAGAGCGCCACCATGGCGCGGATCTGGTGCTTGTCGGCATGGCCGGCGCCGACCACCGATTTCTTGACGTGGTTGGCGCCGTATTCGGCTACCGGCAGGCCGGCCAGGGCCGGCGCCAGCAGCACGGCGCCGCGGGCCTGGCCGAGCTTCAGCGTCGACGCCGGGTTGCGGTTGACGAAGGTCTCCTCGACGGCCGCCTCGTCGGGGCCATGCTCGGCGATGACCCGGGCCAGGCCGCGATGCAGCTGGCACAGCCGCTGGGCCAGCCCGGCCTCCGCCTCCGAGGTCACGACACCGTGGGCCAGGTGGCCGAGGCGGTTGCCCCGCGCCGCGATCAGGCCCCAGCCGGTGCACCGGAGGCCGGGGTCGAGGCCGAGGATGCGTAATTCGCTGTCAGGCACTGAGCTTTTCCATGATTTCGTCCGAAACCTCGAAGTTGGAGGCCACGCGCTGCACGTCGTCGCTGTCGTCCAGCGCCTCCAGGAGCTTGAACAAGGTGGTCGCGGTGTTTTCGTCGAGGCTCACCGTGGTCTGCGGTTTCCAAGTCAGGCCGGCGTGCTGGGCCGGGCCGAGTTGGGCCTCCAGAGCCTCGCGCACGGTATGGAAATCATCGGGCGGACAGCTCACCTCGTGGCCGCCGGGGTCCGAGAGGCAGTCCTCGGCGCCGGCCTCGATGGCCGCCTCCAGCATGTCGTCGGGGCTGGCTTGGCCGGCTTCGTAGTGGATGGCGCCGATGCGCTCGAACATGAAGCCCACCGAGCCCGTCTCGCCCAGGTTGCCGCCATATTTGGCGAAGGCCGAGCGTACCTCCGAGGCGGTGCGGTTGCGGTTGTCGGTCAGCGCCTCGACGATGACCGCCACGCCGCCCGGGCCGTAGCCCTCGTAGCGCACTTCTTCGTAGGTCTCGCCGTCGGCCCCGCCGGCGGCGCGTTTGATGGCCCGGTCGATGGTCTCCTTGCCCATGTTGCCGGCCTTGGCCTCGGCCACGGCGGCGCGCAGGCGAGGATTGTGTTCGGCATCGGGCAGGCCCGACTTGGCGGCGACGGTGATTTCGCGGATCAAACGGGAGAACAGCTTGGCACGCTTTTGATCCTGCGCGCCCTTGCGGTACATGATGTTCTTGAATTGGGAATGTCCCGCCATGGCAAAAAAAATTCTCCTGGACAGAAAAACCTCTGGACCAGAAAAGGGCCTTTCTCGTCCCTGATCTAGTCAACTCCCCTGGTGGTTATACCAGATATTGTGCCAACAGGCAGCAAATCCGCCACGACCCAACCAAGTTCAGTCACCTGGCAGCGCATTATCGCGACATTTGTGGCGAATTTTGGGCGGGTTGGCCCGGGTTAGCCCTGGTTAGTCCGGGTTAGCCTTGTGGCAGCGCCGCCTGTAAGTGGCCGCCCAGCCTGACCGGCGCGATGCGCCGGGCCAGACCGGTGGCATCGTCGCTTTCGATGAAGACGCCACAGAGCGTGCCCGAGCCCAGGGCCGGGGCGAAGCGGCCGCCCGGGATCTTGCGCTGGAAGCGGCGGATGGGTTCGTCCTTGACCATGCCGATGACGGAATCGTAATCGCCGCACATGCCGGCGTCGGACTGGTAAGCGGTGCCGCCGGGCAGGATGCGCGCGTCGGCGCTGGGCACGTGGGTGTGGCTGCCGATGGCGGCGCTGACGCGGCCGTCGAGGACGCAGCCCAGCGCCGTCTTCTCGCTGCTCGCCTCGCAGTGCAGGTCGACCAGGATGAAATCGGCGCCGGCGCCGGCGCCCAGCCGTACCGTCGCCAACTCGGTTTCGAGGGCGGCGAAGGGGTCGTCCAGCGCCTCCATGAAGACGCGGCCCAAAAGGTTGATGACCGTGACCTTGCGGCCGTCGCCAAGAACAAAAGTGCCGGCGCCGGCGCCGGGCGTGCCGGGGGGGTAGTTGTGCGGCCTCAGCAGGCGCTTTTCCTGGTCGATGAAGCCCAGCGTTTCGGTTTGGGCCCAGACGTGATTGCCGGTGGTGATGACGTCGATGCCAAGGGCGAAGAATTCCTCGCAGATCTTGCGCGTTATGCCGAAGCCGCCAGCGACGTTTTCGCCGTTGACGACCACGAAATCGAGTTCCAGCCCGCTTTTCAGGTCGGGCAGGTGGGCCTTGACGGCATCGCGTCCGGAACGCCCGACCACATCGCCGAGAAACAGTACCCTCACGCAAATACCTCGGTCGATTTCCAGGCTGCGTTTTCGGTCACCACCCAGTCCAGGCGCTGGTCGAATTCGTCTTCGGGTACGCGCTCGATCTGCTGGGCGTCGTAGGCGATGCCGACGGCCAGCAACTCGCCCGCTGGGCGCAAGGCGGCGATGGTGCGGTCGTAGTAGCCGCCGCCGTAGCCCAGGCGAAAACCGCGGTCGTCGAAGGCCAGCAGTGGCACCATTAGGATCCGTGGGTTAAGCGCCGCGGCCTCGATTGGTGGCTGCGAGGTGCCGAAATCGGCCTCCTCGAGCACCTGGCCCGGCTCCCAGGCGCGAAACGACAGCGTTTTCTCGGGTTTCTCGATGATCGGTAGCGCCACTGCCTGGCCGGCAGCAAACAGACGCTTCATCAGCGGCACCGGATCAATCTCCTGGCGCATCGGCCAATAGCCGGCGACGGCCTCGCCCGGCGCCATCTCGATGGCCTCGATGAACTGCCCGGCCAACAAGTCGCCGGCCAGCGGCCCGGCCGTGGCATGGGCCTCGATCCGGTGTTCCAGGCTGGTCTTGCGCAGTTCAGCCTTGTCGGGGGGGGACTCGGCCATGCTTCGCTTGTCTCCTTGTACGGCGGGCCTTCGGCCCGCCTGCGTTCAGGCGCCACGCAGGCTTCCGCGCCCAAGTGCGGCGCGCCGTCGCGCGCTCCGCCGGGCAGCCCGGTAGCCGGGCTGCCCGGTGGTTAGATTATCTGTCAGCGTTTCGTAAGAAAACAACCAAGAAGTCTTTTATTGGGACCCTCACCGGGCGGGCGCTCCGCGGTTTTTTGTTGCCCCTCACCGGGCGGGCGCTCCGCGCCCTTGGCCTCCGCCCCCGTTCCGGGGGCGGCTTGGCGCCGATACCAAATGTAGTTTTTGCTGCTTGGTCGTAGTGCAACGGGAGCAACGCGACCCGCCGCTACTGCGGATCGGGTAGGAGGGGGCCTTGCGGCACCCCTCCTCCCACACCACCGTACGTACGGATCCGTATACGGCGGTTCATGAAGTGCGCTGCGGG
>Ga0187833_10001758_pt1 | contig 24238 bp, 29 predicted proteins | sample ETNtaG_37_FD_167968 | JGI IMG/M metagenome (GOLD analysis project Ga0187833, IMG submission 167968) | Marine microbial and viral communities from oxygen minimum zone, Eastern Pacific Ocean - ETNP2014_SV_400_PacBio MetaG (Illumina Assembly) | ecosystem: Environmental > Aquatic > Marine > Hypoxic...
TTGTACACTTTTTATCAAATTTTTTGTAAAAATTTGATGCTTTTCCTTTTGACATTTTAGTTCAGAATTAGTCCTACTCAGGCGATATTACTGTTATTGTATCTCCTCTGATAAAGATAGATCCTAGCTTTCTTTTTGCTTCATCATTCTCTCTTTCTTCTGCATCCTCAAGAACAACATTAATATGAATATCAAATGCTTTCAGCTTTCCAATATACTGCCTGTTGTTTTTTAAATCTACAATTACTCTTTTGTCTCGTGCATTGTTTAATGTGTCTAAAGGTCTTGATACTTCCATAAAATCACCTTAAAAAACGGATTATTGAATTCTATATTTAAATGTTATGCTTAAATATGTAAGTTTCCGAAACATATCAAAAATCGGGATTTTTGGGATGTCCGAAAATAGAGATTTTCGAAACATATATAAACCAAATTTAAATTCTTTAAGAGTATGGCAAGAGCGCAAACAAGATCAAACAAAAAACAGACTGGTGCAAGATATGTTGCATATAGGAAGAAAAAACTGTATGAATTGGGCAGAGAGCCTGCCTTGACACACTTAGCAGAGAAAAGGGTAAAAAAAGTAAGAGGAAGAAGTGATATAAGGAAGGTAAGGGCTTTAAGCGTTGATACTGCAAATTTATTTGATCCAAAAGATAAAAAATACTCAAAAGTCAAGATAAAATCAGTTGTAGAAAATCCTGCCAACAGGCATTTTATTAGAAGGAATATCATGACAAAGGGCACTGTAGTTGATACAGAGAAAGGAAAGGCTAAAATAACATCAAGGCCTGGCCAGGATGGCATTGTCAATGCTGTTTTGATTTCTTAGTAAATTTTTAAGGTTTTGGTTGTGCTGGAGTGCCTTGTGTTGTTTGATGAACAATGCCACCTAATAAAAGATAAGCTTTGCTATGGTATATAGCCTCTGCCTGCTTTACCTTACTTGGATCTAAGGGAGATTCTTGGATAGCATCATAATGTAATCTAGCCCTTAACTCTCTTCTAAATGTTTGTGCAGCAGGTTTACCACTATATTCTTCAAATAATGTCCTAACTACATCAGCAATATGAGGATCTCCTGTTTCATTCATTACAAAAACATAATTCTGACTCATTGTTATTCTTTTTATATACAAAATAGAATTTATACTTAAATATTTCTAATTAACTATTATTAAATGGTTAATAAATAGAAAAGTTTATAAAGAGTTATTAAAGAATGATTATATAAGTAATCAGATAATGACATAAGATTACGGGATATAAAATTAATCAAATTTGCATTTTAATAAAATGGAAACATTGCATATGCCTTCACCTTTTGAAAAGGATACTGAAAGAACTGTACCTGATGTATCCTTATTTCCAGATATTGGCAAACAAGTTCTAAATAATGCTGTAGGTTTTGGAATAAATTTAGGTAGTTTAGACGGAATTGTAGAGTTAAATTTAGAGATGCCAGAACACTTAAGAGGAATTTATTTGTTGAAACTCAAAAGGGGGCCTGACCCGTATCTTGCCCCTATGTTTCTTAATCATGGATTATATGATCTAACTTTAGCAGTAAAAGAAGAAGAGTGGCCAGCAGGAGAAAAAGAGCCGATTCCATTATCCTTTTATCAGGCGCTGAATACTTCAGAGATTATACAATTAGCCATAGGTACTTGGTATGCTAAATCTATGCAAAATTACGCTAGATCTGTTAAAGATTTTGAATTGGTTGATGGTTTAAAGTTTGAAGATTTAAAAAGATTATCTCCAGAAGAGGTTGTTGATGTCTTGGTAAGAGTTGGCAAACAATTTGGAGCTGCAAATCATGCTGTAGGATTTACCGAACATCCAACAGACAGTGTAAGCCTGAAACAGAGAGTTAGAAGCTTACATCCAGATACTAAGACAATTGCTTTTTATAGGTTAACTGGTAGAAAAGCAGTTTCTCAGTTGGAGAATGGTGAACATCCTGATTTTACGGAGTATGGACTAAGTAAATGGAGCAACGGCAGGAATACACCGGAATCAGCTAGTTTTTACCGTCTTAATTTAACTTTGCATATGGGAAATACTCAAAGGGATTTAACACCAAAAACGCATTAATCTTCAATTAACTTTAAATAAATAATATTAAACTCTTTTTCTATGAACAATTTGCAATCAATTTACCAAAAGCTATATTCTGACTTTGGAAAACAGTATTGGTGGCCAGTCACATTAGAAGGGCAGATAGAGCCAGGATATCATAAAAATATTAAATTGAGTTCTAAACAAAAATTAGAAATTTGTTTTGGTACAATCTTGACGCAGAACACCAATTGGAAGAATGTTGAGAAAGCCATTATTAATTTAAATAAGCATTATTTGATAAATATAAATAAAATTTTAAGAATAAACAATAAAAAATTAGCATCTATAATAAGAAGTTCTGGCTACCATAACCAAAAAGCAATCAAACTAAAGAATTTTTGCCAATTTATATATAAAAATCATAATGGAAATATTAATGAATTTTTTAATAATGAACTGAAATTATTGAGAAATGAATTATTATCAATTAACGGAATTGGCCCAGAAACAGCTGATTCAATAATCCTATATGCGGCTAAAAAGCCTATATTTGTTATAGATGCCTACACTAAAAGAATAATGAACCGAATAGGCTATAAAGAAAGCACATACGAGGATTTACAGAAATTATTTATGAATAACTTAGAAAAAAATGAAAAAATATTTAATGAGTATCATGCTTTATTCGTTGAATTGGGAAAAAATGTCTGCAAAAAAAGGCCTTTATGTGAAAAGTGTCCGATAAATAGTTATTGTAAATTTAAGGAAAAATGGCTTTAGGAACAATATTGACAATAATCATCATTGCTTTGATAATTTCCCTAGTTTTAAAGATAGTTTTCAAGATAGCAAGGGTATTTTTCTATTTTGGCCTGATGATATTATTGATATTTTTGGTTACTGGATTTTTAATTTTAAAGGATGCCAATGATTTCAAGCAGAATTTTGCAGAAAAAGGGAATATTGTCCTGCTTGAGGAAGATGGAACTGTCATAGCTGGTTATACCCTGGAAAATGATCCAAGATCCCTGACACAAGGGGAAGTTGCCTTATTTTCAACTTATCTGCAAAACAATGAATTTGACAGGATACTTAAAGACAAATTCAAGCTGATGATAATAAAAATGGATTTGATATCCGGATTAGAAGCAGAAAGCATAGATCTGGGCACTGCCAGCATAAAAAAAGAGTCTATGGTAGATGTCCTTAAAAGTGACGACCCATTTAAATCCTTTAATGAAGCTATTTTTGAAGATGAATTTTCGTTTGACACTAAGCTTAAAGATGACAGCCTGGAATTTAAAGCGTCTTTGTTGAGCTCGGTAGTCAATGAAGAATTGATAGGAACTGGAAATGCTTTGAATTTTTTCAGACAGTATAAGGAGGGAAACCTGATCATTTACCCTGAAACGCCATTATTCAAATTTGTCAAGATAATTCCGCTAGAATTGATCAAATCTGTCTTGAAAAATTCTTTTGTGAAAGCCAATGAGGTCACTGGAGATGCAGTTGGAAAAATAGAAAATCTTTTGTAAATAAGAAAGATTTTTAAAGTATAAATCCCTGAAAATAAAAAAAGAGGTGAACAATGGGATTCTTAGGAAAATTAGCGTTCTGGAAGAAAAAGGATGATTTCGCTGATCTTGGTTTAGGAGATAAACCAAATTCTCCTGGAATGGACCTTGGTTTAGGTCCTGAAACAGCCCCTGGAGCCAACATAGATCAAGGTTTTGGAATGCAGCCAAGCCCTGGAATGCCGGCACAACAGCAAATGCAACCGCCTAGTTCCTTCAATGCTCCAAGCTTTAATGCTCCTAACATGGGTGCTCCAAGCCCTCAGCCTATGCAAGGCCAGGATTATGCCATGAGCAAAAATATAGAGGTTGTATCCAGCAAATTAGATGCCTTAAGAGCCTCATTAGACAGCATCAACCAACGGCTTACTAATCTAGAATCTATAGCCCGTGGCGAAGAGGATGATAGGCACAGAAGGAGATGGTGAGTAACAATATTTATATACAATTGAATAAATAATATTTCTATGAAAAAAAGTAAAATACTGACTATTTCTTTAATTGCTTTGTTGATTGTTATCTTAGACCAATTAACTAAGTTTTTAGTCATTAAAAATTTCAGAATAAATGAAACTCTTCTTATCATAAACAAAATCTTCCATCTGACTTATGTCCAGAATACTGGTGCTGGTTTTGGAATATTGAAAGGATTTGAAGTTTTATTGATCATTATATCTTTGATTGTCATTGGTTTTATTGTTTATTATATTAAAAAAATTAAAGAAAATGAAAGATTACTGCAAATATTACTGGCTTTTGTTTTAGCTGGAACAATAGGCAATTTAATTGATAGGATAAGATTAGGATATGTAGTAGACTTCTTAGACTTCCGGATATGGCCAGTCTTCAACATAGCAGATAGTTTCATCACAATAGGGATTATTGGACTGATAATCTATTTTTGGAAGAAAGAGTAATCACTTAACACAATCGTCTTTCTTATAACCAGCTTTCTTAGCAGCTTCTTTAGAATTAAACCAGACTGCATTTGACTTTTTGATCTTTTTTGCCCAGTCGCATTTTGGGGCATGGTATTTTTTGCCGGTTTTAGAGGCAATGAACTTTCCAGGCTTGAACTCTTTCTTAACATTTGAATTTGTTTTTTTAGTATGTTCTTCTTCAACTTCTTCAGAAGCCTGAGTGTTTGTTATTGAGATTATGAATCCAACCAAACCTAAGATTCCTGTAATCAAAAATAAGTTTGAACTTGGAGACTTTATCAAATATATAAAAAATAAGTCTATCAAAACCAAGGCAAATACGAATGACAATAATGACCATCCGAACCTTATGTCATTATAGACTGAAACCATGGATATCAAAGCTATGAGCATCAACACGCCCAAAATTAAAAACTCTCCAATAAAGAGCAGCCTATTCAGGTCAAATATGATGTTGATAAAGCCTACAAACATAATAAGCAGGATCAAATCCACAACCAAAAAAGTAAACTTCGGAACTGTCATTTTTAGAGTAAAAAATACGCATCACATATATAAATATTTCTATTCCAGAGTGGTAATAATGATTTTTACTAACAAAGAAGTAATGGTGTTAAAAGCCTTCAAATTCCTCGAATTTTTTTAAGTATCCCTTGTTTTTCAGGAAAGAAACCTGAGTATTTGAGTATTTATACAGAATATCACCTTTTTCATCTCCGGAAAATTCCCATGGCTCTACAATCACTATGTCATTTTCCCTTACCCATAGCCTCCTCTTAAGCCTGCCAGGAATTCTGCATATCCTTGTTTTTGCATCTAAACATCTAACTCTTACTCTTGAAGCACCTAATCTTTGTTCCAATATGCCCATGACCTGATTGCCCCTAGGCAGCTTAATTCTTGATATTTCCTGCTGTATATGTTCCTGCTTTTCCTGCTCTTCTTTCTTCTTGCTCATTATTAAATAAAAGTAAAGGTTTTGTTTATATAACTTTCGCAGTCAATAGCAGTTCAGAAAGTAACATTGCTAAACGAAACCTCAAAATGCCAACGAATTTGTAGATGAAGAGTTATATTCAATCGCTAAGAGGTAATAAGTTAAACAGAAATTTTAAAATCCCTGAAACCATGAAATTTTGTACTTACAAGCCTTCTAAAGCCTAAATTTAATCGAAACATTTATATATTTTAGTGTATTATTTTTCTTATAAAACTAGCGTCTGAATCTAATAAAATTTAAAATATTAGTCAAAAAACCAAAAAATGGAAGAGAAAAATACTGAAGAAAAGAAAGAGTATGGTGCAGAGTCAATCAAGGTAATGGAGGGCCTTTCAGCTGTCAGAAAAAGGCCTGCAATGTACATTGGAAGCACTGACATACATGGACTGCATCATTTAGTCTACGAAGCTGTTGATAATGCGATAGATGAGGCTTTAGCAGGCTTTTGCACAAAGATCATAGTGATAGTGCATAAAGATAATTCTGTAAGCATAACAGACAATGGGCGAGGAATCCCAGTTGATATTCACCCTAAATTCAACAAGCCAGCTGTTGAGATTGTTATGACAAAGCTGCATGCCGGAGGAAAGTTTGACAAAAAAACCTATAAAGTATCTGGCGGCCTGCATGGTGTTGGAATATCTGTTACAAATGCTTTGTCAAAAGAGTTTACTGTAGAAGTAAAAAGAAATGGGAAGATCTACCAGCAAAAATACGAAAAAGGCAAGCCATTAACAGAATTAAAAATAACCGGAGAAAGCAGTGAAACAGGGACAAAAATAACCTTTACGCCGGACAATGAGATAATAACTGCCACAGAATTCAATTTCGACACTCTAGCTTCAAGGCTGAGGGAGCTGGCATTCCTTAACAAGGGCCTAAACATTGTAATTTTTGATGAAAGAAACAATAAAAAGCATGATTTTCTGTATGAAGGAGGCATAATATCTTTTGTTGAATTTCTTAACAAGAATAAGAGCCCCTTGCATAAAGTTGTTTACTTCCAAAAAGAAAAAAATGGAACCCAGGTAGAGATAGCATTGCAGTACAATACAGCATATCAAGAGAATATATTTACTTTTGCGAATAATATCAACACGCATGATGGCGGAACTCATCTAGCCGGCTTTAAGACAGCATTGACAAGGGCAATGAATAATTACTCTGAGAAAAAAAATCACGGCACGAAATTATCAAGCGATGATGTAAGGGAAGGCATTACCGCAGTTGTTTCAGTAAAACTGCAGGAGCCTCAATTTGAAGGCCAGACTAAAGCAAAGCTTGGAAACTCAGAAATAAAAGGCCTTGTTGATTCGGTTGTCACTGAAAGACTGAATTCTTTTTTGGAAGAAAACCCACACATAGCCAGGATCATAATAAACAAATCAATCAATGCTGCAAAAGCCCGTGAAGCAGCGCAAAAAGCTCGTGATTTAACAAGAAGAAAAGGCGCATTGAATTCACATTCACTGCCTGGAAAATTGGCTGATTGTTCTGAGAACAACCCTGAAAAAACAGAGATATATGTTGTTGAGGGTGATTCGGCTGGCGGCAGTGCAAAACAGGGAAGAAAAAGAGAATTCCAGGCAATACTGCCTTTAAGGGGAAAAATTCTAAATGTTGAAAAAGCAAGGTTGAATAAAATATTCATGAATGAGGAAATAACAACTTTGGTAACTGCTTTAGGCACTGGAATTGGAGAGGAATTTAATATTGAAAAAACCCGCTACCATAAGATCATAATAATGACAGATGCTGATGTTGACGGAGCGCACATAAGAACATTGATTTTAACATTCTTTTATAGGCATATGCAGCCTTTGATTGAAGCTGGCTATATCTATATTGCACAGCCACCTTTGTTTAAAGTTTCCAAGAACAAGAGATCATATTATATTTTTAATGAAGAAAAACTTGAAGATCTTCTCAAAGAGATTGGCAGAGAAGGTATATCAATGCAGCGTTATAAAGGCCTTGGTGAAATGAATCCTGGGCAGTTATGGGAGACCACAATGGATCCTGGAAACAGGACACTCTTGCAGGTTTCAATGGAAGATGCTGTGGAAGCAGACAAAATATTTACATTGCTGATGGGCGACCAGGTAGAGCCAAGGCGTGAGTTTATACAGAAGCATGCGAAAGAAGTTGTTAATCTGGATGTTTGAATGAAAATGCTAGAAGAAAACGCGGCCATGCACCCAAGATACCCCAGAATATCTAGCGATTATCATGCACTACTCTCTTTACATTCTGAATTGGATTGTAGATTCGTAGATAATGGAATTCCGCAGCATCCCGAGATGACTGAGGTTCCACCTAATTTAAGATTGATTGGCAGATCTATTGCAGATATGGATGAAGGATGTATGCCCAATATTCCATTTTTAACATTAGACAAAAAGACTTATACAATTTTAAATATTTTAGCTAGAGCAGAATATAATATCGTTAGAACATTAGAAGCAAATACTTGAATGATAATTAAACTTAATTTTTATATACAAACAATAACCTTTATAAATCAACATTCTTTCCAAATACAAAATGGCTGAAACGAAAGTAATAACAAAGATAAGAAAGAAGAAATGGTACCCTTTACTAGCTCCAAAAATGTTCAGGAATGTTGTTTTAGGCGAAACACTTGTTTATGAAGAATCTGCAATAATGGGAAAAACAGTGGCAGAAAACCTCATGAACCTTACTGGCGACTTTAAGAAGCAGAACACGAATGTTGAATTCGTTGTCACAAAAATAGAGAATAACCAGGCATTTACCGAGATTAAGGGCTACCGCATGACTCCTACAGCCATAAGAAGGCTTACAAGGAGGGGCAGTGAAAAGATAGAGCTTTCATTCATATGCGACACTTTAGACGGCAAACACATAAGGATAAAGCCCTTGATTTTTGCCATCTCAACTGTAAAAAGTTCTGTTGGCCATCACTTAAGGAAAACTGCGACTGAATTTATCATAGAAACAATAAAAAAAACAACTTATGAAAATTTGATTAATGATCTAATAAGTTTCAAGTTCCAGAGTTCCGTAAAAGCAGCAATAAAGAAGATTTACCCGGTAAGGGTCTGCCAGGTAAAAACCATGTACATTGAGACAGGAAAAAAACATGGAGAAGAAGTTGCTAGTAAAGATTTGAAAAAAACAGTTAAAAAAGAAGCTCCTAAAGAAGTTAAAGAGGAAAAGACTGCAGAAACTCCTAAAGAAATCAAGACTGAAGAGAAAGAAGAGGCTAAAGAAGTTAAGGAACAGCCAAAAGAAGAAAAAGAAGTTTCTAAAGAAGAGCTTACAAAGGAAGTTAAAGAAGAGAAAACTGAAGTAAAAGCAATTGAAAAAACTGAAGATAATAATTCTAAAGAATAGATAAGGTTTTTATATCAAATTGGTATTTCTTATTGTTACAGCCCTATAGTGTAGCGGCCAATCACGCGAGGTTCTGGGCCTCGATACCCAGGTTCGAATCCTGGTAGGGCTATTGAACAAAGTTTAAAGACCTGGCATGGCCTGGAAAACAAAGTTTTCCGCTGCCTAGCAGGGCTATTTAAGTTAGGGATTTTTTAGATTAGAAACCCGCCAAGTTTTGTTGTCTATCTTCCTTAATAGATCTAGAGCATATCGAATATCTTGAGGGTGATGTATCGGTATAAGCCCAGTTTCTAAGTCCTCTAATACTTTTTGTGGGTCTTGTATTTTCTCTGAAACTCTGGATTCAGGAGTATAAGGTATGCCATCTTCTTTGAACACTATGTGCCACCTTTTTCCATTTTTATCTAAAACTTCTATGATTAAACTATAATCAATTGCTCCAGAATCATTTCGTCTGTGCATTCTTGCATATAATTTATGATACCTATCATCTAGATTTACCTTAACTGATTGTGAGAGGGTAGAACCACTAGTTTCAACAGTTTCATAGCCAGAAATACTGAAAGTACCAGATCTATGTTCAGGCATGTCTCTCAACAGCCTTCTACTTAAATCATCTGATATAGAACCATAATCAACACGCCTTTCTAAATGTTGACCCACTCTAACTCCGGTTATTCTCCCATCTCGAATCGGATTGTAAAAATCAGCAGATGCAGGTGCTGGGGTGGCCATTAAAGTGACTGCGGCAAGAATTCCGGCTATATATCCCCTTGGTTCATAGAACATTCTAATTCTCAGATATACTCAGTTTATTAACATTTCTAAAATAAACAAATTTTTAAGCTTTACAGAATTACGTTTTAAGAGCAAAATGCCAAAACTGATAGCACAAGGAGCTGAATCCAAGATTTATCTAGATAAAGGTACAGTAATCAAAGACAGGTTTCCTAAAAGATACAGGTTAAAGCAATTAGATGAAAAACTAAGGAAATCCAGGACAAAAAGAGAGGCTAAAGTTCTTGAAGAATTAAATAAAACAAGCTTTCCAGTTCCAAAATTAATTTTTAATAATGAAAAAAATTCAATTAAAATTGGATATATTAAAGGAAAGTTAGTGAAAAATATTCTTGAAAAAAGTGATTATTTAAAATTATCAGAAGAGATTGGCATGAAAACAGCATTGTTGCATAATAAAAACATAATTCACGGGGATTTAACAACTTCCAATATGATTCTCAATAAGGAAATCTATTTCAAAGATGCTGGGAAATCAAAGATTTCCGGCATCTCTAAAAAAAATAAAATTTTTTTTATAGATTTTGGCTTGTCATTTTTCTCAAACAAAGTAGAAGATAAAGCAGTTGACCTGCACTTACTGAAACAAGCTCTGGAATCAAAGCACTACAAGATCTGGAAAAAATGCTTTAGTGCAATATTAAAAAACTATAAAAAACATGCAAAAAATTCAGATGATATCTTAAATAGGTTGGATATTGTTGAAAACAGAGGACGCTATAAAGGCAAAAAATGAATAATATTCTGGTTTTAATACTATCATTGACTGCGCTTTTGGCCTTTTACTGGGTCTTGATAGGGCAATGGAAGCATAATGCAATGCTTAGACAGCAAAAGAGAAAGATAAAAGCTGTCTTATTTGATCTTGATGGTGTTTTGATAGATTCTCATGATGCCTGGTTTAAGGTCTTCAACCATACAAGGGAAAAATTCAGATTAAAAAAAATATCAGAAGAAGAATTTGATAACAAGATATGGGGTGGCTCTATTGGAAGAGATGCTAAATTATATTTCAAAGACAAAAAAGTTGAAGAGATTGCTAAAATATATCAAAATTCATTATTGAAGTTCAAAGAAAATATCAAAGTAAATCCTTATGCTCATTATACCCTTAAAAATATAAGAGACAAGCACCTGAAGACAGGCATTATAACAAACACCTACAAAAATACAGCCTTAAAAATCCTTGAATTTCACGGCTTAAAGGATTTTTTTTGATGTCATCATAGGCGGCAATGAAGTAGAGCATGGAAAGCCGGCTCCGGATTCTATATTAAAAGCTTGCGAGAAGTTAGAAATAAAACCTTCAGAAGCCCTGATGGTTGGAGATACTATGAACGATATCAACGCAGGAAAGAATGCAGACTGCTTTACCATAGGATATAAGGTGCATGGAGATCTAATGGTTGACAATTTAAAAGATATTGTGAAGATGCTTTAAAAAATGAAAATATTAGCTTTAGATTTCGATGGAGTCATAGCTGATTCAATGCATGAATGCCTTTTTGTAGGCTTTAATGCGTATTTGAAATTAAATAAAGATACAAAGCTTTTTGATGGCAAGAAATTTACTTTTAGCAACTTTAAGGAAAAATTTTCTAAAGACAAGGCAATTGTTGATAAGTATAAAGTTTTAAGGCCATTTGTCATTGATGCTTTCTGCTATCATGTATTATTGCACATGATTGAGAACAATATTCATGTCAAAAACCAGCAGGAATACAATGCATTAAGGGAAAAATTCATGAATCTCTATGATGAATATTCCAAACACTTTTACAGTGAAAGGTATTCTTTGCAGGAAAACTATGATGAGTATTTTCAACTTCTTTCACCTTATAGATTTGTAAGCTTTTTGAAATCTTCAAAAGAGAAATTCAGCATCAATATTTCAACAAACAACAGCAGAAAGAGCGTGGAACCTTTTTTGAATAAATGTAGAATTAAAGTAAATATATTAGCTGATAAAAGCCTGGGAACTGACAAAATAAAGCAGATTGAGTTCCTAAAGGAAAAACTAAAGTGTAAATACTCAGATATCTATTTTATTGATGACCAAATAAGAAATCTAGTAAAATCATCTAAATTAGGGGTACAATGCTTCCTCGCCGGATGGGGATATAACAACGAAGAGCAAAGAACAAAAGCTAGAGAGCTTAAAATTGATATTCTTGATGAAGATGAATTTGAGCAGAAATTAACTACTTATAAAGGATAACAGAAAAGTATATATACTAGTTAGGGTATTCATACACTATGACAGAAATCACAAAAGTTAATCGTTTCAATGTGAATAAATTTAATTCTTATTTAATTAGTTATAAAACTTTTTCTGTAAAATTTCATGGGTAGCTGCTGCTAACCCTCTATTCTATAACATAACAAACAAAAATAACAACATCTAGATTGATTTGTATTCAATTTTTAAGGCAAATTGTTCTCGGATGGCGAGAGCTATAAAATTCATGAGGGAACAATATTCAAAGAAAATGGTGGCAGTAATTTAGTGGTAGAATATAGGATTGTGGATCCTATCGCGCGAGTTCGATTCTCGCCTGCCGCCCCATATTAAATTGTTACGGAGGAAAAATGAGAAGGAATAACACAGGTGGTTTACTTCATTGTAATCCCAAAAAACAGAAGCTTAAGGAATTATGTAGAAGTAACCCTAAAAGACTACAAAACCAAGGATAAAGAGATATTAGAAGCCAGGGGAGAAGATATACCATTAGTAGTTGAAAGGCTGTCTTCCGGCAACAAGGAAGTCATAGGAATGACTGGTTATGATCTATTCAAAGAATATAAGCTCAAGAAGTATAACTCAAAAATAGAAATATTAAAAAGAATAGTTTGGAAAGACAAAAAAGCCCTATTTGGAAAACCGGTATTATGCCTATTAGGGCCTAAAGATAATAATCTAGAGGATTTTCCTAAAAAATTAAGAATTTGTATAAACAGCAAATATAAGAACATTTCAAAAAAATACTTAAATCTTTTAGAGGAAAAAGGTTACTTATTTGAGAAAATATATATTTCTGGCTCAACTGAGACTGTCTATAATGGAATCTCTGACCTGATCATCGATATAGTATATACGGGCTCTAGCATAAATAATGCAAATCTCAAGATTTATGATAAGATAATAGAAAGTGATTTTGTAATTCTAGGAAATAATGATCAAAAATGCATTGAGCCTAGAAAAGCTGTCATTGAGATGGATGAATATAACCCGCCTACTTCCGGCAGGGAGAACTACATAAGATTAGATTTCAATGAAAACACTATTGGCTGTTCACCAAAAGTGATGGAGACATTAAAGAAAATTAAACAGGGAAACTTAAGTGTTTATCCGGAATACGGCAAATTTAGGAAAAAACTTGCGGAATTCTTAAAAGTAAAATTTGATCAGGTAATGCTGACAAATGCTACAGATGAAGCTATAAAGACAGTTATTGAAACATACGTTGAAAAAGGCAAAGACGAGATATTGATTCCAGTGTCTACGTTTGCAATGTTTAAGTTCTATGCTCAGTTGAATGAAGCAGTTATAAAAGAAGTGTTATACAATGATGATTTAACTTTCCCAACCAAAAAAGTATTGGAAGAAATAAATCCAAAGACAAAAATAGTTGTTCTGGTCAATCCAAACAGCCCAACAGGAACATCTATACCTAAGGAAGATATTGTAAAAATAATCGAAAAGGCCCGTGATAATAATGCTTTAGTTTTGATTGATGAAGCATACTATCCTTTCCTTAGTGAGTCTTCTATTGATTTAATTGATAAATTTGATAATTTGATAGTATCCCAAACTTTCTCAAAAGCCTTTGGTATGGCTAATTTGAGATTAGGTTATCTTATTTCAAATAAAGAGAACATAAAAAACATGCTTAAAGTTATTTCTCCCTATAGTGTCAATGGTATTGCAACCACCTGCGCTTTTACAGCTCTAGATGACTACGAATATGTGAAATCTTACGTAAAAGAAATAAGTAAAAACAAAGTTAGATTGTATAATGAATTGGATAAATTAAAGATAAAATACTATAAATCTGATGCAAACTTTTTGTTGGTTGATGTTGGAGATAAATGCAATGAGTTTTGTGAAAATCTAAAGCAAAAAGGAATTTTAGTGAGAAACAGGACAAAAGATCCATTGCTCAAAGGATGTATAAGGATAACCATCGGGACAACTGAACAGACAGATTTTCTTATTAAAGCATTAAATGATATTGATTATAATGAAAAAACACTATTAATTTTTGACATTGACGGTGTTTTGGTAGACGTATCCAATTCCTACAGGCAGGCAATAAAGCAAACAGCAGAATTTTTTACAAAAACAAGAGTTACACTTCCGGAAATCCAGAAATACAAGAATAAAGGAGGATATAACAACGACTGGGACCTGACAGAAGCAATAGTTAAGTTAAAAAATAAAAAAATAAACAAAGAACAAATTATTAAAAAATTTCAGGAGCTATATCTTGGAAAATTAATGAAAAATGAAAAATGGATTCTAGATAAAGAAATTTTAAAAAAATTGTCGAAAGATTATGAACTTGCAATAATGACTGGAAGGCCAAGGCAAGAGGCAATTTATGCCTTAAAATATAATGGTGTTTTTAATTATTTCAGCGAAATAATTGCGATGGAAGATGTTGTTAAACAAAAACCAGATCCAGACGGCTTATTGAAAATTTTGAAGAAATTTGCTACAAGCAATGCTTTTTATTTTGGAGATTCTATTGATGATATGGAGGCAGCAGTAAACGCAAAAATTGCTCCCATTGGGATCCTTCCCCCTTCTGATAAATCCGGAAAACTGAAAAATTTGCTCTTAAAAAAGGGTGCAAAAACAGTTTTAGATAATATAAATCAAATCAAAGAGGTACTTGAAAATTGAGAAAATCAAAGCAAAATAGGATAACTACTGAAACGCAGATCAAATCTATGCTGAATATTGATGGTAGTGGTAAATCTAAAATTCAAACTCCTGTTGGTTTTCTCAATCACATGTTAACTTCGTTTGCAAAACACGGGCTTTTTGATATGGAAATTAAAGCCAAAGGTGACTTAGAGGTAGATCAACACCATTTGGTTGAAGATTTGGGATTTGTAATAGGTCAAAATTTCAAAAAATCCCTAGGGGATAAAAAAGGGATCAATAGATCAGGTTATTTCATTTTTCCCATGGATGAAGCCCTGGCCATAGTTGCAGTAGATATAGGTGGAAGGCCATACTTACAATTTAATTCAAAATTCAAAAGAAGATTTTGCGGAGAACTGGATACAGATCTATTAGAAGATTTTTTTTATGGATTTTCAGTGGGTTTGGGGTGTAATATAGCAGTCCAAGTAAAAAATGGAAGATCTGACCACCATAAAATCGAGGCAATTTTCAAGGCTTTTGCAAAAGCTATGAAAACAGCATGTTCAAAGGATAAACGTGCTTTGAAAGAAATGCCTTCAACAAAAGAGATTATAGAAAAATGATAGCAATAATTGATTACGGAGCTGGAAATTTGGTTAGTGTGAAGAATGCCCTGGATTACTTAGGTGTAAAATCCAAAATCACAAGCAACCCAAAAGAGATTGAAGCAGCAGATAAAATAATCTTTCCAGGGGTTGGGTCATTTGGCTTTGTGATGAATAATCTAAGAAAAAAAGGCCTAGATAAACAAATTGAAAAATTAATAAAGAAAGGTGTTCCGTTTTTAGGAATCTGCTTAGGAATGCAAATTCTATTCGAAACAAGTGAAGAAAGCCCTTTTGTCAGGGGATTAGGGATCTTTAAAGGAACATGCCAAAAATTCACAAAGGGAAAAGTCCCTCAAGTTGGATGGAATAATATATTTCCAGCTAAAAAAGGGATTTTTGAGGAAGGATACATGTATTTTGTGAATTCATATTATCCTGTTCCTGAAGATAAGAAGATTGTTGCAGCCACCACTAATTATATCATTGGTTTTGCAAGCTCCATCCAATATAAAAATGTAACAGCTGTCCAGTTTCACCCTGAAAAAAGCGGAAGTTCTGGAATTGAGTTTTTACGGAGATGGTTGAAATGCTGACTAAACGTATCATACCTTGTCTCGATGTAAAAGAAAACAATGTAGTCAAAGGAACAAACTTTGAAAGCCTCAAGTATGCTGGAAACCCTATTGAATTGGCAAAAAAATATGACAAAGAAGGGGCAGACGAGCTTGTTTTTTTAGATATTGGTGCATCAAATGAAAACAGGAAAATTGTGATTGAATTGGTCAGGAAAGTATCAAAGCAGATTTTCATCCCATTCACAGTGGGTGGAGGAATAAATAAGGTTGATGACATTAGGGCCATTCTAAAAGCAGGGGCAGACAAAGTTTCAATAAATACGAGTGCTGTCAAGAATCCTGAATTAATTCAAGAAGCTGCTAAGAAATTTGGCAGCCAGTGCATTGTAGTTGCAATTGATGTCAAATACAACAAGGATAAATGGGAAGTCTTCATTAAAGGTGGAAGAGAAGCAACAGGGATTGATGCTTTAGAATGGGCAAAACAAGCTGAAAAGCTAGGGGCGGGGGAAATTTTACTGACTTCAATGGACCAGGATGGTGTAAAAAAAGGTTATGATCTGGAACTGACTAAATTGATTTCAGAATCAGTAAATATCCCAGTCATTGCCTCTGGTGGAGCTGGCAATCCAGAAGACATAGCAGAAGTCCTGTCTAAAGGAAAGGCTGATGCTGCCTTGGCTGCTTCCATATTCCACTATGGTAAATATTCAATAAACGATGTAAGAAACTGCCTTATTAAAAATAAAATTCCGGTGAGAAAATGATAATTCCAAGCATAGACATAATGGATGGAAAAGCTGTTCAGCTTAAGCAGGGAAAGAAAAAAGTTCTGGAAAGGAAGAATGTACTGGACATTGCTAGAGAATTCTCTAAATATGGAGAAATTGCTGTTATTGACTTAGACGCTGCTCTTGGAAAAGGAAACAATCTAGAATTAATAAAAAAAATCTGCAAGATTGCTGATTGTCGAGTGGGAGGGGGCATCAGAACAGTAAATAAAGCAAATGAGATTTTGCAGGCAGGCGCAAAAAAAATAATCATTGGAACTAAAGCAAGTCCTGAATTCTTAAGAAAATTACCAAAAGAAATGATTATTGTTGCTATAGATTCAAAAAATGGATTTGTGATGGATAAAGGTTGGACTAATAAAACAAATAAAAAGACGGAGGAAGTAATAAAAGATTTAGAATCTTATTGCAGCGGCTTTTTGTTCACAAATATAGAAAAAGAAGGTTTAATGAAAGGAATCGATCTAAAAATAATAAAACAAATCAGGAAATTATCAAATAATAAGCTCACAGTCGCCGGAGGTATTTCCAACCTAAAAGAAATCAAAAGCCTGGAAAATTTAAACATTGATTCCCAGATTGGAATGGCCCTGTATACTAACAAAATTAAATTGAATGAAGTATTTATTTCACTTCTTGATTTCAAGAAAAATAAAGGTCTTATTCCAACAATAGTCCAGGATGATAAAAAGCAGGTTTTAATGCTGGCTTATTCTTCAAAAGAATCTTTGCTTAAGACCCTAAAGGGAGATAAAGCTGTTTACTACAGCAGATCACGGAAAAAAATCTGGGTAAAAGGTGAAACCTCTGGAAACTTTCAAACTATCTTAAGCGTTAAATACGATTGTGACAGGGATTCTTTGTTGTTTACAGTTAAACAGAAAAATGTTGCCTGCCACTCTGGAAGTTATTCTTGCTTTGCCAACAAGCAATTTGAATTTGAAGAATTATTTGAAGTAGTTAATGATAGAGTAATTAATCCAAAAAATGGCTCTTACACATCAAAAATAGCATCGGACGAAAATAATATTAAAAAAAAGATAAAAGAAGAATGCCTGGAATTATTAGATTATAAGGATAAAGATAATTTAACCTGGGAAGCTGCTGATTTATTGTATTTTACATTCATTTTAATGTCAAAAAAGGGTGTAAGTTTGAATGATGTTAAGAATGAGTTAGGGAGGAGAAGAAAATGAAAATTGTAAAAAAAATAATAGAAGAAGTGAAAACTAACGGAGATAAAGCTATTAGATACTACACTAAAAAATTCGACAGGATTGATCTAGATAACTTTATTGTTACTAAATATGAAATTAAAAAAGCCTATGAATCTGTTGACAAAGATACGATAAAAGCATTGGAATTCGCAAAAAAGAACATTGAGGAATTTGCAAAAAAACAAAAACAGCAATTTAAGGATTTCAAAATAAAAAAAAACGGAATGATTTTAGGGCAAAAATGCGTTCCAATAGAGAAGATTGGAGCTTATATTCCCGGGGGCAACTATCCGTTGCCTTCAACAGCCTTGATGTGCATTGTACCTGCACGGGTTGCAGGTGTTAAAGAGATCATAACATGCTCTCCTAAAATAAAGACTGAAACAATAGTGGCAGCAGATATTGCCGGAGCTGATAAAATATTCAAGATAGGAGGGATTCAGGCTATTGCGGCAATGGCTTACGGAACTAAATCTATTCCAAAGGTTGATAAGATTGTAGGGCCTGGAAATATATACGTAACTGCTGCAAAAAAAGCAGTATATGGTGATTGCGGAATAGATTTACCAGCTGGACCAAGCGAAATTCTGGTTATAGCTGATGAAAAAGCAGACTATAAGCTGATATCTGCAGATATTTTAGCCCAGTTGGAGCACGCTGTCGATACCAGAGCTTTTTTAGTATCAAATTCAGGAGAATTAATTAAAAAAATAAAGATTGAATTAAGAAAGCAACTTAAAAATTTAGGAACAAAGGAAATAATTAACAAATCATTGAGAAAATTAGAAGTTAAACTAGTTAAAAATATTCAAGATTCAATCAAAATAGCCGATGAAATAGCTCCAGAGCACTTATCATTACAAATAAAAAACCCTGAAAAATACGCAGACAAATTAAAGAATTATGGCTCTTTGTTTATTGGTAAATACTCAGCTATAGCTTTTGGAGATTATTGCTCTGGCACGAATCACGTATTGCCTACTGGAGGAAGTGCTAAGTACACTGGCGGGTTAAGTGTAAAAGATTTTGTTAAATTTCAAACCTTTCAGAAGATTAGTAAGAATGGAGCAAAAAAATTAGGACCAACTACTGTTAAACTTAGCAAAGTAGAAGGCTTAACTGCCCACAAGAGATCAGTTGAAATAAGATTAAGCTGAGATGTTAAAAAATAACTACTCTTTAACATGAATGATTCTGCTTGGGCAGTCACGTGCTGCTCTTTTATTTACTTCCAGGTCTGCAGGTGTGATCTCTTTAATGTATACATCTCCTTTCTTAGTAGCACCAATTAGATCTGATTTACCATCTTCATCATTAATGACCCAATCATCAGGAGAATGTTCAACACACGAGTTGCACCCGATGCATTTATTCCTATTATGGATTATTTTTGTCAATTAGATACACCTTGTCGTTCTCTCTAACTTTATCTTTAACTGGAATCGATACTGACTGGCCTTTTTTAGCGGATTTAAGGTCGCTTTCTTCAAGTCTTATGTTCTCAATCTTAGATTTAACTATGCCGGTAGTCGGTCCTGTGATCATTATTTGATCTCCGACTTTGACATCTTTTGCAACTATATTGATAAGAACTGCCTTTGCTTTATCGTAATAATTTTCAACAAGTCCAACAAAAACCTTAGTTCTAGTTGCTTGAGATCCAGATTGACTGGACCACTCGCCTAGTTTCTTGCCAAGATAGTATCCCCCCTCCCAGAATCCCCGATTATAGACTTTTGCCAATTCATTATTCCACATATCAACTTTTTCCCGGGAGTATGTATTATCTCTTACGGCTTCTACTGCCTCTTTATAAGATCTAACAGTAGCCTGCACATAATCAGGGCCTTTTCCCCTGCCCTCTATCTTGAAGATCGATACCCCTGATCTTGCGATCTTATCTATAAATCCGATCGTGTTCATGTCTTTGGGCGACATGATGTATTTGTTGTCAACCTTGAGCTCCTCTCCGGTTTCTTCATCAATCAGCTTATAGGGACGCCTGCAATTTTGAAGGCAAGCCCCTCGATTCGCGCTTGCGTTGTAGGTTGCAATACTCATGTAACACTTCCCAGAGATCGCAACGCAAAGTGCACCATGCACAAAGATCTCAATCTTGACAAGATTTCCTGAAGGGCCTTTTATCTGTTGTGCTTCGATTTCAGTACAGATATGCTTGATCTGCTGCAAAGTGAGTTCACGGGCAAGAATCATGACATCCATGTGTTCCGACCAAAATTTAACTGCTTCAATATTGCAGATATTCATCTGCGTGGAAGCATGCACATTAAGGCCGATGCCTCGTGCGTATGGTATGACTGCTAGGTCGCTTGCAATGACTGCATCAACATCCGCATCTTTGCACGCATCGCATATTCGTTTGATCAAGTTTGCATCATGGTCATACATCACCGTGTTCAATGTGACGTATGCCTTGACCTTATTTTTCTTGCAGATGCTGGTGATTTTTTTGAGATCTTCCAATGTGAAGTTATTGGCTGCCCTAGAGCGCATGTTGAGCTGCTCGATTCCGAAATAGATGGAATCGCAGCCTGCCTTGATAGCTGCTGCTAAAGTTTCATAAGATCCAACAGGAGCTAAAATCTCAATTTTGTTTTGCATGACTTCAGAAAATGGTCAAACATTCTTAAAGCTTTTCTATAATCAGCTAATATTGACTACACAAAATGAGGTTAATTTAACAGCCCAGACTAAGCAAAACTATATAAACTAAAATCCAAATAGAATCTAAAATGGCACTTCAATTACCCAAAGGAACACGGGATTTTAAGCCTGAAGAGATGATAGTCAGGAATAAGATAGTTGATACTCTAAGGGAGGTATTTGAGATATATGGCTATGCGCCATTAGAAACGCCCACTATAGAGAGGTTTGACCTATTATCCTCAAAATACACTGGAGGTGCTGAAATTCTGAAAGAAACATTCCAGCTTAAAGACCAGGGAAAGAGGGATTTAGGCTTAAGGTATGATCTGACTGTTCCTATGTGCAGGTTCATTGCCATGAATCCTAATCTGAAGATGCCTTTTAAAAGATATCAAATTGGAGAAGTCTTTAGGGATGGCCCGGTAGAGAATGCGAGATACCGGCAATTTACCCAATGTGATGTTGATATTATTGGCTGCAAGGAAGTTACTGCGGATGCCGAATTTGTTGCGTTGGCAAATATGGCATTCAATAGATTAGGCTTGGATAGTGTAATCAAGATCAATAATAGAAAATTATTGAATGATTTATTGAAATACTGCAAGGTTCCTTCAAGCAAAGCAGATGATGTTATCTTAACAATAGACAAATTAGCAAAAATCGGTTTGGAAGAAGTTAAAAAAGAATTAAAGCAGAAAAAGATCAGTAAAAATATTATTGAAAAGATAACCAAAGTTATCAACATCCAAGGCCTTAATGAAGATAAAGTTGCAAAACTAAAAAAATTATTAAAAAAATCAGAAGGTTTGAAAGAGATTGAAGAAACTTTAGATTATTTAAATTTGCTAAAAGTTGGCGTTGATTTTGATGTTTCCTTAGCACGTGGCTTATCATATTATACCGGAATTGTCATAGAAGTTATCCTTAGAGACAGTAAAGTTAAGTCCTCGGTTTGTGCTGGAGGAAGATATGACAAGATGATAGGCTCTTTGCTGGGAAGAGGCCAGTATCCTGCAGTTGGAATTTCATTTGGTTTAGACAGGATATATGATGCTTACATCGAGAAAAATAAAGAAGTAAAGAAATCAGTAACTCAAATATTCGTAATTCCCATAAAAACTCTGAATGAAAGCTTAAAAATAGCTGAAGAATTAAGAAAAAACAATATCAAGGTTGATATTGACCTATTAAACAGAGGGATAAGCAAAAACCTCCAGTATGCAGATTCTTTAGGGATACCTTATGTATTATTCATAGGTCCCAATGAGCTTAAAAGCAAGAAAGTAAAATTAAGAGACATGAAATCAGGAGAAGAGGAGTTATTGACAGTAAAAGAATTGATTTCTTTGGAGAAGTTGTAATAATAATTAATCTGACGTTATTCTCTTATATTTAAGCAGAGCGGCAGTTAATGCTTGTCTACTTGTAGATGCAATTACTGCAGCTTGACTTTTATTTCCATCAGTCCTTTCAACAGCTAATTCGAGAAAACTTCTATCGGCCAGATCTAAAAATTCCTGTCTTTTAATTCCTAAACCTAAAGCAATGTCTGCAACAAAACCCAGTTCTACTCCAATTGGAGCTGCTGACTCTTTAATTGGAGGTCTTGCTGGTTTATCATATCTTGCATCTGTTTTATTTAGAAAGAATGCTTGCCCTAATTCTGTTTTACCGGAGCTTCCAATGACTGCTTGTGCCATGACATTTTCTAATTCTCTTACATTTCCACCCCAATTTAAACCCTGAAGAAAATTAAACTCTTTGCTCAAGAGTTTGCGCTGTTGCTTTTTGCGCGACGTGCGCCTCCGGCGCTACCCCGACAAGACGGCCATCGTTGAGCAGGTGGTCCCAGCCACCGGCAATAGACCTGCCCCCGAGCCAGTAGACATACACGAGCCTTGCTGTTGGCTCCTTTTGGGCAGTTCCAACATAAATTCCCATATTCTGGTCGTAGTCAAACCTACTCTCAGTTTCGTCAAAGACAAAATCAACATAAGCATTAAGCCTGTCTTGATTTCTTGCCAAAGCCTGCCAAAAAGGGTTTGATTTTGCCCATTCTTTGTTTGATGAATCCTTGATTATTTTCTTTAAATCTGCTTTTGTAAATTCGGCTCCTTCCGCAGCTTCATAGGCTCCATCTGGCAACACTAAAGCTCCATTGCTGAGCGTGCTTTGAGGATTAAGGCCTCTTAAAGCCTGAGCATCAGGAACAACTTTTATTTTTCCGTCAGGATGATAAAGAATTCCATCACTTGTATCAAAGTAATTGTCATGCCATGCTGACCTTACTTCATCAGAAAATCTTGCATCTTTAACTTCGGGCCTTCTGTCCATTAAGCCTGCAACTGACAAAGGCGTTCTGCCCTCTGCAATGAGATTAGGCATTTGGTCTGTGTTTCTACCATAAAATTCTTTATATTGAACAGGCGCTTGGTTTAATTGTAATTGACTCATTTATTCATCCCCATATTATGTTATTATATTATAAGCAAAATACACCTATTTATAAACTTTTCGGTTTTTAACTACTATAAGATAGTGATGAATTATAACCCAATTTGATTTCTAATATTGGACATCTTCCACATACTCGGCAAGCGAGTTGCGTCTAACTAAAATTTTGCCCTGCTAACGCATGGTCGCCTTGTTTCACTTTACATACATTTTCAAAATTTTATGTATTCGCACCGTGGAAGCCTGGATTCGCATTTTCTGAAAGCCTAGGTATTGGCGTTTGTGATTGAATGTCAATGGAGGCAAAAATGAGATACCAAAAAGTGGAGAAAATAGTGGAGGAGCTGAGAAGAAAGGGATTTGACATGGCAACTAAGGAGTTTTTTAACAAGACCGTGTACCAGATACTGAAGAGGTACAGCATAACTGACCGGCTTGACTTAGACGAGTATTTTGAACTGCTTAGAAGGCTGATGGACATGTGCGCAGAGAATGACTTAAAAGACATGGGAATGAGCTACTTGGATGACAATGACTGGAAGTATAAGTGAATTTTTTATCACAATTGATTTAAATTGATTCCTGAGCGGGTAGCCCTTTAGGGAGAGGCTCGGGGGAAATATTAAATCAATTGTTTTTTTTATTTTTGTTGAACCCAAGTTCCTAAATTCTGCTGTCCTCTTTTATCAATGCAGCTTGTTGAGTTAAACTTAAATTAGTAATTTCATCTAAAAAAAGAGTACCTCCGTCAGCTAATTCAAACCTTCCCTTATGGTCACTTGTTGCGCCGGTAAATGCTCCTCTTCGATGACCATACAAAAAACTTGCAGCTAATTCAGTTGGAATGGCCGAGCAATTTACAGGAATGTAAGGACCATCACTCCTAGAAGAAGCAGTTGATATTCCTTGTGCAACGTAACTTTTACCTGTTCCAGTTTCCCCTTGAACTAGTACTGTAAAAGGAGTTGGTGCAACTCTTTCCATTTGACTATATAATCCCGCCATCGGATTTGAAATACCCAACATATTAAATCTAAAATAGGGATTAAATTGATTTAAACTTGTAGGTATGCCCACCGGTCCTTTTCCTGTTTGTACTTCCCTCATTAATGGTTGGTTTCCTGTCATTTTCAATCCTCGAATCGTTAACCTATATCACTTTATAAACCGAACTGACCTAATTTAGTATGCTTAATCGTATATGAAAAAAAGTCTCCCAGGTAAGAGGTTTGCTTTGCAAACCCTCTTTCATTGCCGGAGTCTTACCTTTTTTCATTTCTATAAAATTATGTTGC
>Ga0187833_10001759_pt1 | contig 24227 bp, 22 predicted proteins | sample ETNtaG_37_FD_167968 | JGI IMG/M metagenome (GOLD analysis project Ga0187833, IMG submission 167968) | Marine microbial and viral communities from oxygen minimum zone, Eastern Pacific Ocean - ETNP2014_SV_400_PacBio MetaG (Illumina Assembly) | ecosystem: Environmental > Aquatic > Marine > Hypoxic...
AGAAAGGCATCTGGAAAGACGGCGAATTATTTGAACCGAATTAGATAGAACAATGTTATTAGAAAATAATTTAAAAAAATACAAAGAAGCTCCGGAAGCCATTAAACAAATGGTCGGCCTTGTTGGTTTAACAACACTAATAATTTTTACATTTATCATTTTGAACATTTTTTTTCTAGAGATTAAAGAGAGCGACAAGACTACAGAGATCGTTAATACTGCAGAGATTGATAAAGTCATTACGTTACTTCCTAGAGGTAGATTAAATTTTTATGAAAGTAGTGAGGGTTATCAATTATCATCAAACGAATATGAAGCGGTGTGCAAAAATACAAAAATTGTAACCCAACGTGCAATGATGGGGGCAAACATTGTCAACATCAGTGCAACGAAATTGTATTTTGATAACGGCAATAAAATTGATGAACGTTCTGTAAGATGGGACAGTTCTTCAAATAAATGTTTTGCTGAATATACGATAAGGGCTATAGAGGGGGTGAGTGATACAATTACAGTTTCAGGTGAAGCCAAGGGTTTTTTTAAAACTAGTCTGGACATTAGAGTATATTTTATAAAAAATTATTAGAGCGCTTATTAAATAAATAGGGAGGATTTTTTTTTAATTTTAGTGTAACTTATTGAGTAAAATTTATGTCTTCTACACCAGTAATTAAATGTGATGCAGTTTATAAAATTTTTGGAGTAAATGCGAAAAAAATGCTCCAAAATGCCAATGGAAATGTTGATGCCAAAAATTTTCAAGAAGCCGGTTGTATTGTAGGCGTTAATAATGCTTCTTTTGAAGTTTCAAAAGGAGAAATGTTGGTTGTAATGGGACTGTCCGGTTCTGGAAAATCAACTTTACTTCGATGCATATCAAGATTGACTGATGCTACAGGAGGCCAAATTTTTATTGAAGGCCAAGATTTATTATCTTTGAAAAATAAAGAACTAATTGAGTTAAGACGAAATAAAATGGGAATGGTTTTTCAAAGCTTTGCTCTTCTTCCACATAAAACAGTTTTAGAAAACATTGCTTTTCCTTTACAGATAAAAGGAATAAAAACTGAAGACAGTATTTCAAAGGCTATGGACATGGTTAAGCTTGTTGGCCTTGAGGGGAGAGAAAATTATTTTCCAAGAGAATTGTCTGGTGGACAACAACAAAGAGTAGGGATTGCAAGGTCATTAGCTGTTGAACCTGATATTTGGTTTTTAGACGAACCTTTTTCTGCTCTTGATCCATTAATCAGAAAAGAAATGCAAGATGAATTTTTAAGATTGCAAGGTGTTTTAAAAAAAACAATTTTATTTATAACGCATGATTTTGATGAAGCTCTTAGGCTTGCAGATAGAATAGCAATAATGAAGGATGGCATAATAGAGCAATTAGATACTCCGGCCAAAATTGTTTTAAATCCAGCTACAGAATACGTTAGAAAATTTACAGAAGAGGTTCCTAGAGAGAAAGTCTTAAAAATAGAGGCTGTGATGGAGCCAGTCAGCGATAATCAAAACTTAAGTGATTTAAAAGTTTCAAAAGATGCAATTATAGAAACTGTTGCTGAAAAAATATTAAGTCAGGAAAAATCCGTGGCAGTTATTGACTCTAATAAAAAAGCTATTGGAATTGTTAAGCCTTCCAAAATAATTCACACTGTATTTGGCGGACGAAAATATAATTCATAATTCATGGAGATTTTAAAAAAATATCCAAAATCATTTCAGTGGTTATTTTTATTAATTGTTTTTTTTGCTTTATGTTTTGCAATAGAAGTACCTGAAGGTTATAAATTTATAAGGTCTGTAGCAGAACATTCAAAAGATCCAAATCTAAGTTCTTATAATTTTTTTGGTATAGAATTTAGATATTATGCATATGATAATCTTTGGAGGTTGCCACCATACCTTGGATGGCTCCCAATTTGGGTAAATGATACATTGTTTTTTTTATTAGAAGATTGGATGCCGATTGAAATTTGGGACGCTGATCTTAAAGAGACTACAACGCGCCCATTGGTTCTGCAAATTACCAGAATGATTTCAGCTTCCATGCTTTTTTTAATTGAATTTATTCGTGAAATTTTAATTGGAGGAATTAAGACCGTTGTTGCATTTACAAGTTGGGATTGGATTGATGCAAACCCATGGGCGGAATTACCTGGCATTCCTTGGACTATAGTTGCCGCTGGAGCAGTTATATTGGGTTATAAACTTAATGGAAAAGGTCTTGCACTACTTGCAGGTATTACCATGATTTATATTTCTGTATTTGGTCAGTGGAAACCTTCAATGCAGACGCTTTCATTTGTATTGATTGCTGCACCAGTTTCTTTTTTACTTGGTTTGGTTTTTGGTATTTGGTCATATAAAAGCAAAAGGATTGAAACAATATTAAATCCTATACTCAATGTAATGCAAACCATGCCGCACTATTCTTATATAGTTGTGATAATGGTCATGTTTGGAATTGGAGATCATGCTGGAGCAATAGCAACGATAATTTTTGCAACACCACCCATGGTGCGCTTGACTTTGTTGGGGCTTAGAAAAGTATCCCCAGAAGTTATTGAAGCTGGTAAAATGAGCGGCTGTAACGAATTTCAACTTTTATTTAAAGTATTAATTCCAACCGCGAGGCGAGACATTTTAATTGGTGTGAACCAAGTCATCATGCAGTGTTTGGCCATGGCAGTTATTGCATCATTTATAGGCGCCAAGGGATTAGGTTTTAATTTATTGTTAGCTTTAAATCAGCTTAGAATTGGTTTAGCTTTAGAAGCCGGCGTTTGTATTAGTCTAATTGCAATACTCTTAGATAAAATGTCTTTAGCTTGGGCACATAAACAAACAGATTATTTTGCCAACCTTAATTTTTTCCAGCGTCATAAATATGGATTATTTTTTGTTGGGGCGGTATTACTTGGATTAATACTAGCCTCTTTTGGATCTTTCTATTTTAAAGAAGGTTTTAACTATTTATATGAAGTTCCACATAATAAAGGAATATCAACCGAAGCATTCTGGGATAAAGGTGTTGATTGGATATGGGATACTTTCTTTTTCCAATTAAAAGTATTTAATACCTGGTTAATTGTGGATGTACTACAACCAATGAGAGCTGCTTATCTAAGGATGCCAGTTGTCGCAACGTTTGTTTTGGTTATGGGTGTCAGCTATATAATCGGTGGTATTCGATCAGCACTTGTGGTTGGTGGATTTACATTATTTATTGCTCTAAGCCCATGGTGGGATAGAGCTTTAGTCACAGCTTACATGGCAACTTTTGGTGTAATTATATCAGGTATTATCGGAGTAATCTCTGGCTCTTTAGCTGCGCAAAACACAACGAGTACAAAAATTGTTTTAGGGATTTGTGATACTCTCCAAACATTTCCATCATTTGTCTATTTAATTCCTGTTATGATGCTTTTTGGTATAACTGACACATCCGTGTTAATTGCTGTGATCATTTACGCAACTATTCCTGCAACCCGTTACACTATTGAGGGACTTCGTAGTGTTCCGCCTGCTTTACACGATGCAGCTTCAATGTCAGGTGTAACGCGTTTACAAAGATTACTTCAGATTGAATTTCCTTTGGCATTTCCTCATATAATGCTTGGAATTAATCAAACAGTTGTCTTTGCGTTATTTATGGTAATTATTGGAGCATTCATTGGAACGGAAGATTTAGGACAATATATTATGAAAGCTTTATCAGACTTAAAAGGAGGAGGCAAAGCACTGATCCTTGGTCTCTGTGTCGCATTTATTGGTTTAGCTGTTGATAATTTAATTCGAACTTGGGCTGAAAAACGAAAAAAATTGCTAGGATTAGAAGAGTATTAAATCAGTGAAAAGATTTATTGTTGCAATAGATCAGGGAACTACATCAAGCAGATCGATATTATTTAGTTTATCTGGAAAACCAATTTATTCATCTCAAAAAGAATTTAAGCAATACTTTCCAAAAGATGGTTGGGTTGAACATAATCCTAATGAAATATGGAATACTATAAAACAGGTATTAAAAAATGTTATTAACAAAAGTAGAAAATTAAAGGGAGAAATTATGACAATTGGCATAACCAATCAAAGAGAAACAACTATATTGTGGAATAAAAAAACAGGAAAACCAATTTATAACGCAATCGTATGGCAAGATAGAAGAACTGCTGAGTTTTGTAAAAAATTTAAAACAGCTAAAAAAGAAAAAATTATAAATAGAAAAACGGGCTTGCTAATTGATCCATACTTTTCAGGAACAAAAATTAAATGGATATTAGACAATGTTCCAAAAGCAAAAAAACTAGCAAAAAATAATCAACTTCTTTTTGGTACAGTTGATACTTTCCTACTTTGGAAACTAACAAAAGGCAAGCTACATGCTACGGATGCTACTAATGCATGTAGAACAATGTTATTTAATATTTCTACTAATAAATGGGATACCGATATTCTTAAAAGTTTAAAAATTCCAAAAAATATCTTACCTACAGTTAAAAACTCTTCTGATGATTTTGGTTGTACTGATAAATCAATAACTGGAACATCTTATCCAATTAATGGAGTTGTTGGAGATCAACAAGCAGCAACTATAGGACAATCTTGTTTTGAAAAAGGATCAGTAAAATGTACTTATGGTACTGGTGCATTTATTTTGATGAATACAGGTAGTAAAAAAATATATTCCAAAAATAAATTATTAACCACTATCTGTTATCGGCTAAATGGTAAGACTACATTTGCTTTGGAAGGTTCAATATTTATTGCTGGATCAGGAGTTCAATGGTTGAGAGATAAAATTAAACTTATTAATAATGCTACTGAAACAGAAAAAATTGCAAAGTCAAAAAAAAATAATAATGGAGTTTACTTAGTTCCTGCATTTACGGGTCTTGGTGCACCTTATTGGAGTCCTAATTCAAGAGGAGTATTGAGCGGATTAACAAGAAATACTGATTGGAAAGATATTGTTAGAGCTGTATTAGAGTCTGTTGCTTATCAAAGTTTTGATTTATTTAAAGCAATGAATAACGATGGATTAAAACCCAGAGCAGTTAAAGTGGATGGAGGAATGGTTTCAAATAAATGGTTCTCTCAATTTCTTTCAGATATTTTAGGCATAAAAGTAATTAAACCAAAAATTAATGAAACCACTGCTCTCGGAGCTGCATTTATGGCAGGACTTTATATTGGTGAATTTAATTCTTTAAAATCGATCTCAAAAAGATGGAAAATAGACAAAACATTTAACCCTAATATTAATAAATCAAGTAGAATAAAGCTATTGAAAGGATGGAAACAAGCAATTAAGAGAACTTTGATTTAGAGTATAGAAATGAAAAAAATATTAATTATTGGGGCAGGGGCCATGGGATCTGCTTTTTCAGTTCCTTGCGTTGATAACAATAATGAAGTTTTGTTAATAGGTACTTTCCTTGAAAACGAATTAATAAGATCGCTCAAATCTAATAATAATTTTCATCCCGCATTAAAGATAAATTTACCAAAACAACTTGTTATAGAAAGACATGATAATTTAAATAAAATAATTGAAAATGGAGTAGACGTAATTGTTGCTGGTATAAGTTCAATTGGTATTGAATGGTTTGCTAATGAAATATCAAAATTTTATAATAACAAAACATCAATAATTTTATTAACTAAAGGATTAGCTCTTGAAGATGATCAGCTTATAACGCTTTCTGAAAAATTGGAGAATATTTTAAAAAAAAATGGTCATAAAAGTGCAAATATTTCATCAGTTAAAGGTCCTTGCCTTGCTTCTGGTTTAGCACATAAAGTGAGAACAGGCACTGTAATTGCTAACCAAGATTTAAAACAAGCTCAAAAAATACAAAAATTAATTTCTACAGAATATTATAAGTGTGAAATTACTGACGATGTGCCGGGTGTTGAATTTTCGGCAGCCATAAAAAATATTTATTCAATGCTGATTGGTGCTTCAGAAGGATTAAGTAATCCATCTGCTCCAGCGGAAATCCAAAAAAAATTTTATCTCAATACATCAGCTAGTTTAGTTCACAGATCTATTTCAGAAATGGTTGAATTTGTTTCATACTACTCGGGAAGAGTTGAAACAGTATATGGATTAGCTGGTTTGGGAGATTTACATGTAAGCGTAGCAGGAGGAAGAAATAGCTTAATGGGGAAATATCTTGGTCAAGGGTACCTTTATAAAGATGCTAAAGAAAATTTTATGAAAGATATTACAGTAGAAGGTGCTCAACTTGCTTCTGAAATAGGACCAAAAATAATGAAAAATTTTAAAGCGAAACAATTTCCTTTGATGTTTAGTATTTTGAATTGCATTTGTTATAACAAAAAATTAATAATTAACTGGTAACATGAAGTCAAATTGGAATTACCCAACAAAAATATGGGTTGGAGAAAACAGATGTAAAGAATTAAATACAGCATGTGAAAATCTACATATCATTAATCCATTATTTGTGACCGATAAAGATCTTATTAATTTATCAATGGTCAAATCAATCATTTCACATTTAAAAAAAAAATTTAATAAATTATCTTTATTTTCAAATTTTTCTGGAAATCCGATTGGAGAAAATGTTGATCAAGGAGTTAAAGTATTTAACAAAAATAAATGTGATGGAATTATTGCTTTAGGTGGAGGAAGTGGATTAGATGTAGGTAAAGCCATAGCTTTTATGTCTGGACAATCAAGATCTATATGGGATTTTGAGGATATTGGAGATTACTGGAAAAGAGCAGATGAAAGTAAAATTGCACCAATTATTGCAGTGCCAACAACCGCAGGAACGGGATCTGAAACAGGAAGAGCTTCTGCAATAATTAATAAAGAAACTGGAATTAAAAAAATTATTTTTCATCCAAAAATTTTACCATCAATTGTTATTTTAGATCCTGTATTAACAATAGATTTATCTCCAAGATTAACTGCGGCAACGGGAATGGATGCCCTTGCTCATAACCTAGAAGCATTTTGTGCTCCAGGATTTCATCCAATGGCAGATGGAATTGCTATAGAAGGAATGAAATTAATAAAAAAATCGCTTTTAAATGCTATAAATAATGGAAAAGATTTAAATGCAAGAGCAGATCTACTAGCAGCAGCGAGCATGGGATCAACCGCTTTTCAAAAGGGGTTAGGAGCCATACATTCTTTAAGTCACCCCATTAACGCACAATTCAATGTACATCATGGTTTATCAAATGCAATTTTTATGCCCTATGTTTTAACTTTTAATAAAAATTTAATAGAAAATAGAATTGTTTCAATTTGTGATTATCTTAATCTGGAAAAAAAATTTGAAAATTTTTTAAATTGGATTTTAGATTTGAGAAAAAAATTGAATATTCCACATAAACTTTCTGAAGTAGTTGAAGTTGAGAAGATGAATTTAGATCATTTATCTAAAATGGCGCTTGAAGATCCTTCAACAGCGACGAATCCAAAAAAAATGACAATTGACGATATGAAAATTTTATATGAACACAGTATTTCAGGAGAATTATTTTAATGAAGAATTTAAATTTATTAATTGTTGAAGGAAATCTTCAAAAAGAAAATGAAAATTTTATTAAATCAGGAATTCAGACTCATACAGAAAGTTTAAAAGATAGTCTTTCATATTATAGAAATGATTTGAACATTGATGTTTTCAACCCTAGTTCAGAACAGAGTTTCAATAGAGTAATTTCAAAAATAAAAAAATATGACGGATTAATTTGGGGAGGGAGTAGCTTAAATATTTACAATGACTGTATAGAGATACGTAGACAAATTTCATTCATGAAAGAGTGTTTTAAAAATATTAAGAAGATATTAGCAATATGCTGGGGAATGCAAGTTGCTGTTACAGCAGCTGGAGGAGAAGTAAAACAGTCTACTAGCGGAGCCCACATAGGTATTGCCAAAGATATTGAAATTAATGATAATGGTTTAAAACATCCTTTGTATTTATTAAAAGATAAAAGATTTAATTCACCAGCATTTAATTTTGATGAAGTTGTGACATTACCAATAGGAGCCACACATTTAGCCTCTAATAAAATAAATAAGATACAAAGTATAGAATTTAACTTTGGCGAGAGCAACATTTGGGGCTTACAATATCATCCAGAAATTACCTATGATAAAATGATTAGCTTAATAAAATTTAGAAAAGAACGATTAATCAATATTAGAAAATGTTTTAATAACGAAGAAGAGATTAAAAATCATATTTATCTTATACAGGAAGAGAACAAAGTTTCCAAAAAAAATCTAAGAATGAAAGAATTAAATAATTGGATTAACTTTATAAATGCAAATTAAAACTATAGAAAATATTATTAATTTTTTCAAACAAGGTATAAAAAAAAATCAATTTATTGGAGTTGAAAATGAAAAATTTTTATTTGAAAAAAATACAAATTTAAGAGCTAATTATATAAGAGTTAAAAAGGTTCTTGAATTGCTAAAAAATAAATTTGGATGGCAAGAAATAAAAGAAGATGAAAACCTCATAGGCCTTAAGTATAATGGAAAATCAATTAGTCTTGAACCAGGTAATCAGATAGAATTAGCGGGTGATAAGTTAAAAAATATTCATGAGGTTTGTTCAGAGTCTCATTCATTTCAAGTTCAGCTCGAAGAAATTTGTAAAGAAATCAATCTTAAAGCAATGTCTATAGGTTATGATCCATTTACAAAACTTAAAAATGTTCCAAATAATCCAAAACAAAGATATCAAATAATGACAAACGAAATGCCAAAGAATGGAAAATTAAGTTTAAACATGATGTATCAAACATCAGGTACTCAAATAAATTTAGACTATTTATCTGAAAATGATTTCAAAAAAAAATTTAAGCTAATTTCGTATTTAACACCTTTAGCAATTGGAATTTTTGCTAATTCTGCGATCGTTGAAAATAAACCAAGTGGATTTTTATCTTATAGAGCAAAAGTTTGGCAAAATACTTCCAGAGGAGGTTTGCCAGAAATTTTTTTGGAAAATATGGATTTTGAAAAATATTCTGATTTTGTAATAAATATGCCTTTGCTTTTTATATTTAATAAAAATCAACACATATATGCTAAAGGCAAAAAATTCAAAGATTTCATGAATGGGAATCTTCCTGAAATTGACAATCAATTACCAACTATAAAAGATTTAGAAATCCATTTAAGCACAATATTCACAGAAGTCAGATTAAAAAAATATTTAGAAATTAGATCTTTGGATGCTTGCGAATGGGATTGTCATTGTGCAGGACCTGCTTTTTATACTGGTTTAATATATGAAAAATTAGATGAGGTTCTTGATGTTGTAAAAAATTGGAAAAAAAATGATATTTTGAATGCATATTTAGACGCCCCAAAAAAAGGTTTGAAAACAGAAATTAATGATAAATCTATTTTAGATTGGGGTAAAATTTTGTTAAATTTGTCTAAAGAAGGCTTATTAAAACGTAATCATCAAAATAATAAAGGACAAAACGAAACAGTATTTTTAAAACATATTGAATACACATTAAAAGAAAATAAAACAAAAGCTGAAAAAACTTTGGAAACTTTAAATTAACTTAATCTATGCCAATAAAAAAAGTAATAGCAATTCAAGCCGATTCATTGAATTCTATAAATATAAAAACCGACACAACATTTCTATTAGCTTTAGAGGCTCAAAAAAGAGGCAATAAAATATATTGGTACCAAACAAAGGATTTAAATTTTATTAAAGGAAGAGTTTATGCAAATGTTGAAGATATAAAATTTTATGAAAATAGAAGCATATATTGTAAAATATTAAAAAAAAGAAAATTTGATTTATCAAAAGCAAATTACTTATTAATTAGACAAAATCCTCCATTTAATATGGACTATATTACTTCTACTCTTTTTTTAGAGTCAATATCAAAGACGGTGAAAATAATTAATAATCCCATTGCAATAAGAAATGTTTCTGAAAAATTTTACTCAATTAATTTTTTAAAATTTATGCCTCCAACAATTTTTACAAAGGATATTAAAGAAATAAAGAATTTTTTAAAACAATATAAAGAAATATTAATTAAACCAATTCATGGTTATGCAGGTAAAGATATTTTATTTATAAAGAATAAGATCAATGTTTCTAAAGTTAATAAATATCTGATGAAAACAGGTCATGTAATGGTGCAAAAATTTCTTCCAAAAGTTAAAAATGGTGACAAAAGAGTTTTTATTATAAATGGATCAGTTAAGGGATCTATAAGACGTGTTCCTTCAAAGAACTCTATTTTGTCTAATATTTCACAAGGCGGCACTGCTGTTAAAACAAAATTAAATAAAAAAGAGCATCTTATCGCCAAATATGTTGCTAAAAAATTAAAGCAAAAAAACATTTTTTTTGCAGGTATCGATTTAATTTCAGGATATTTAATTGGAGATATAAATGTAACTTCTCCAACAGGCTTACCTCAGTTCAAAGATTTAACTGGAATAAATTTAGCTAAAAATTTTTGGGATGAACTTCAGAAATTAAAATAATCCCTCAATTTCACCTTTTGAATTAAGTTTGATTGAATCAGCAGAAGGTATTCTAGGTAGACCAGGCATGGTCATAATTGCACCGCATATAACAACTACGAATTCAGCTCCTGAAGAAAGTTTAACTTCCCTTATAGGAAGAACATGACCTGATGGAGCACCTTTTAAACTAGGATCTGTTGAAAAACTATATTGAGTTTTAGCAATACAAATTGGAAGATTTCCATATCCTTTAAATTCAAAATCTTTTAATTGATCTCTTGTTTTTGTGTCTGCTACCACTTCGCTAGCATGGTAAATTTCTCGAGCAATTTTCTCAATCTTTTTAAACAATGGCATTTTATCTTCATATAAAAATTTAAATTTACTTTTATTTTTTTCACATATTTCCACAACAATGTTTGCTAAATCTTTTGTTCCTTCTCCACCGTTAGACCAATGTGTACATAAAGAAGTTTTTACACCAAGTTTTTTGCAAAAATCAATCAAGATATTAATTTCTTTATCCGTGTCGGAGATAAAATGATTTACAGCTACAACAACAGGTAAATTAAATTTCTTAACATTGTTTATATGTCTTTCTAAGTTTGCTAAACCTTTTTTTAAAGCTTTTATATTTTCATTTTTCAGCTTATCTTTGCTAACTCCACCATGCATTTTTAAAGCTCTTATAGTTGCAACAACTACAACACAATCTGGTTTTAATCCTGACTTTCTACACTTTATATTAAAAAATTTTTCAGCACCTAGATCAGCTCCAAATCCTGCTTCTGTTACAACATAATCAGATAATTTCATTCCAGTTTTTGTAGCAATAACAGAGTTACAACCATGAGCAATATTTGCAAATGGACCTCCATGTATAATTGCTGGATTATTTTCTAATGTTTGGGTTACATTCGGTCTAATAGCGTCTTTTAATAGAACTGTCATTGGTCCTTGGGCATTTAAATCTTTTGCGTAAATTGGCTTTCTATCTCTAGTATAACCAATAGTAATATTTCCAATTCTATTTTCTAAATCTTTTAAATCATTTGATAAACAAAAAATAGCCATGATTTCTGAAGCTACAGTAATATCAAAACCATCTTGTCTAGGGTAACCATTGGCAATACCTCCTAGATCCACAACGATTGATCTTAATGAACGATCATTCATATCCATAACTCTTTTCCAAACAATTCTTCTAACATCAATATTTAATTTATTTCCCCAGTAAATATGATTGTCAATTAAAGCTGAAAGAAGATTATGAGCAGAAGTAATCGCGTGAAAGTCTCCAGTAAAATGTAAATTTATTTGTTCCATTGGAACTACCTGTGCATAACCACCTCCAGCAGCACCACCTTTCATTCCAAAAGAAGGCCCCAAGCTTGGTTCTCTAAGACAGACAATGGATTTTTTTCCTATTTTGTTTAGACCATCACAGAGACCAACGGATGTAGTTGTTTTTCCCTCTCCAGCAGGAGTGGGAGTGATGCCAGTAACTAAAATTAATTTTCCATCTTTTTTATTTTTTAAAGTTTTCAAATATTCAAGTTTCATTTTTGCAATATATCTTCCCATTGGGCTATAATTTTCAGCTTTATCTGGAACATTTATTCCATCAAAAATTTCTTGTATGGGCTTCATTTTTGTTGCTCTTGCTATTTCTATATCAGGTTTAACAGGGTTCATTTCGACATTTCCTATACATTCAAATTTCCTTGAAGCTGGATTAATATCTCTTTTTATGAAATTATAAAAGTTCTAAAAAATATATATAAAAAAAATAAAAGTTATTTGTTTATATTCTTATAAAGTTAAATTATGCAAAAATACTCTGTATTTAGTCTTATTAAAAATGCCCTTAAAGGACATAAAGATTGGGAAGTGGCATGGAAAGATCCAGCTCCTAAAGCTGAATATGATGTTGTGATCGTAGGCGGAGGAGGCCACGGTCTGGCTACAGCTTACTATCTTGCAAAAGAACACAATATTAGAAATGTTGTTATTATTGAAAAAGGATGGATTGGTGGTGGGAATGTTGGAAGAAATACTACAATTGTTAGATCTAATTATATGTATGATAACAATGCCAGATTTAGCGAATTTGGAATGAGTTTATGGAGAAACTTGAGTCAAGAATTAAATTTTAATGTGATGTTTTCTCCAAGAGGAATTATTAATCTTGCTCATTCAGATGCACAAATGAATGTTTTTTCTAGAAGAGGAAACTCTATGAGGTTAAATGGTATTGATGCTGTTTTATTGGGTAGAGAAGAAATTAAAAAAATGATTCCAATGGCAGACTTTTCAGATAATGTTCGATTTCCAATTTTTGGAGCCTTAATGCAACCAAGTGCAGGAACAGCAAGACATGATGGTGTTGCATGGGGTTACGCAAGACAAGCAGATTCTATGGGTGTGGATATTATTCAACATTGTGAAGTTACTGGTTTTGAAGTGGTAAATGGAAAAATTAAAGGAGTAAAAACATCAAGAGGAGATATTAAAACAAATAAAGTAGGCTTATGTGTTGCTGGAAGTACTTCAATACTTGCAGAAAAATTAAATATGACTCTTCCAATAGAAACACATCTTTTGCAAGCTTGTGTTTCTGAGCCAGTTAAACCGATATTAGATCATGTAGTAACTTTTGGTGCTGGACATTTTTACTGTAGCCAATCTGATAAAGGTGAGATGGTGATGGGTGGAGATTTAGATGGATACAATAGTTACACACAAAGAGGAAATTTACCAACACTTCAGCATGTATTAACAGAAGGTGTTGCAATGTTTCCATTTCTTAGCAAGTTAAAGATGTTAAGGACATGGGGAGGAATAATGGATATGTCAATGGACGGCTCACCTATAATTGATAAAACTCATATTGAAGGACTATATTTAAACTGTGGATGGTGTTATGGAGGATTTAAAGCAACTCCAGCATCTGGATGGACTTTTGCACACACAATAGCACAAGACAGAGTTCATGAATTAAATTCAGGATACAGCTTAAATAGATTTCACACTGGTCATTTATTAGATGAAAAAGGCCTTGGTACAAAAACATGGATATCATAAATGCTACATATTAAATGTCCTTATTGTGGAATAAGATCGCAAAATGAATTTGCATATGGAGGAGATGCAGACGTCAAAAGACCAGAACTAAATAAAGAAATTTCAGATTTAGAATGGGATAGTTTTGTTTATCTAAGAAAAAGTCGAAGAGGGAAACATTTAGAATTATGGCATCATATTTCAGGATGTAGACAATGGTTTAAAGTGCAAAGAGATACAGCAACTCATGAAATATTTAAAACATTAAAACCAAGCGAAGATATTTAACTATGCCACAAGATTTTAGATTAGATAATATTGGTTTAATTAATAGGAATAAAAAAATTTCATTTAAATTTAATGGAAATAGTTATTTTGGTTATGAAGGTGACACACTTGCATCAGCATTGATTGCTAATGGTGTTCATCTTGTTGGGAGAAGTTTTAAATATCACAGACCAAGAGGTTTTCTTGGAGCTGGAGTTGATGAGCCATACGCTATAGTTCAATTATACAGAAATAACGAAACTGAACCCAATGTTCGTGCTACAGAACAGGAGCTTTTTGAAGGATTAGAGGCAACAAGTGTGAATTGTTGGCCAAGTGTAAATTTCGATATTGGAGCAATAAATAATTTTTTGAACAAATTTTTTCCAGCGGGTTTTTATTATAAAACTTTTATGTGGCCAAAGAGTTTTTGGTATAAAGTTTATGAGCCATTTATTAGAAAATCAGCAGGCTTTGGAGTAGCATCAATAAAACATGATAAAGAAAGATACGAACACAAGTACGAATATTGCGACTTATTAATTACAGGTTCAGGTCCATCAGGTTTAGCAAGTGCATATGCCGCAGCAAAAAATGGAGCAAAAGTAATTCTAGCTGAAGACAAACCAAGATTTGGAGGAAGTTTATTAACTAGTGAAGCGAATATTGGAAACCAAAGCGGAAAAGAGTGGGCGGACAACATTATAACCGAACTCAAACAAATGCCCAATGTAATAGTAAAAAATAGAGCTCAGATCTTTGGTTACTACGATCATAATATGTTGGTTATGGCAGAACGAACAAACGATCATTTGCCAAAATCTAAAAAGTTTAGCCCAAAACAAAGACTTTGGTACATAAGAGCTAAAGAAGTTGTGATTTCCTCAGGTTCAATAGAAAGGCCATTAGTTTTTGGAAACAACGATACACCAGGCGTAGTACTATCTTCAGCAGCTAAAGAATATCTAAAAGTTTATGGAGTATTAGTTGGTAAAAAACCACTAATATTTACAAACAATGATAGCGCCTATGAAACTGCAATTGAATTTAAAAAGAATGGAATTTGGCCAACAGTTTTAGACACTAGAAGTAACCCAGACTCTGAAATTATTAGTGAAGCAAAAAGAATGGATATTGATATAAGATTTTCTCATGTAGTTATAGTAGCAAAAGGTTATAAAAAAGTAAAATCAGCCGAAATTGCAAAAATTTCTGAAGATAAAAAAGATTTAGGTAAAATTGATAATATTAGTTGTGATTGCATATGCGTATCCGGTTTCTGGACTCCTACTATACATTTAGCTTCTCAATCAGGAAATAAAACAAAATTTAATAAAGATATAGATGCTTTTGTTCCAGATAAATCAAAACAAAAAGAAACAACTTTAGGTTCGGCAAATGGAATATTTAATTTGGAAGAAACTTTAAAAACATCTTTTGAAGCTGGTTATAAAATATCAAAAAAAATAACAAATAAAGATAATAAAACCCCAGTACCACAAGTTACTGAAAAAAAATATACACGGCATGATAAATTTTGGTGCGTCCCACTCCCAAAAGAAAAAAAATACAAAAGATTTTTAGATTTCCAAAATGATGTGGCTGTTAGTGATGTGGAACTTGCTCTAAGAGAAGGGTATAGATCAATAGAACATGTTAAAAGATATACAACATTAGGAATGGCAACTGACCAAGGTAAAACGAGCAATCTTAATGGATTACAACTTGTTTCAAATGTTGAAAATAAAATTATACCTGAGTTAGGTCATACAACTTTTAGACCACCATATACTCCAGTTTCGATCGGTGCAATTGTTGGAAGGGAAGTTGGAAAACACTCAAAACCAACAAGAAAATCTCCGATACATTCATGGCATGAAAAAAATAATGCTGTATTTGTAGATGCTGGAGCCTGGTTAAGGCCCAGGTACTATAAACAAGATAATGAAACGTTATTTGAAGCATCTAAAAGAGAAGCAACCAATGTTAGGAAAAATGTTGGAGTATGCGATGTTACTACTTTAGGAAAAATAGATATTAAAGGTCCTGACGCAGTAGAATTATTAAATAGAGCTTATACAAATGCTTGGTTAAAACTTCCGGTTGGAAAAGCAAGATATGGAGTAATGCTTAGAGAAGATGGAATTGTAATGGACGATGGAACTACAACAAGAATTTCAGAAAATCATTATCATATGACAACAACTACTGCTCAAGCAGCAAATGTTTTATCTCATTTAGAGTATTATCTACAAGTTGTTTGGCCAGAATTAAAAGTTAATGTTGTTTCATCTACAGAACAATGGGCCGGTGCAGCAATAGCAGGACCAAAATCGAGAAATGTATTACAAAAACTATTTCCAGATATAGATGTTTCAAATGAAGGTTTGCCATTTATGGGTTATTTAGAAGGAAATTTATTTGGTGTTTATGCAAGAATTTTCAGAATTTCTTTTTCTGGAGAACTTGCTTATGAAGTTAACGTTGAATCAGATAATGGAAATTTTATGTGGGAAAAAATAATAAAAATTGGTAAAGAATTTGAAATACAGCCATATGGAACTGAAGCATTATCTGCTTTAAGAATTGAAATGGGGCATGTTGCTGGATCTGAATTAGACGGAAGAACTATTCCTTATGATAATTCTCTTGAAAGCATGGTTAGTAAAAAGAAAGATTTTATTGGAAAAAGATCTTTAGGCAGAGAAGCATTTATAGCTAAAGATAGACAAAAAGTGGTAGGCGTAGTTCCTCTTGATAAAAAAACAAGTATTCCAGAAGGATCGCATTTAGTGAAAGATGCGAATGCAAAATTGCCTAACCCTAAATTAGGACATATCTCTGCATCTTGTTGGAGTGTTGAATATAATAATCCATTTTCATTAGCCATTCTTCATGACGGAAAAAATATGATAGGTCAAAAGTTGTTTGCTTTATCGCCACTAAGAAACAAATCAATACCAGTTGAAATTGTTTCATCACACTATGTTGATCCAAAAGGAGAAAGAGTTAGATCATGACATCAATATCGGCTTTAGAAAATGTTCATAAAAAAGGTCTTTTTGGAGATTACGAAGACAAAAATGAAAATAAATTAATTAAAATTCAAGAAAGAAAAAATTTATTAATTGTACAAGTGGTTCAATACAAAAACTCTTCTGCATCAATTAAAGAGATTGATATAGATGGTCTTAACTTAACAAATGAAGCACTTAAAGTAATCACTAATAGCAATACTAGAATTTTATGGTGTGGTCCAAAAAATTGGCTTTTAGTTTCAACAAAAAAAGATTTATTAATAACTATCAAACAATCATTAAAAGAAACGGATTTCGCAGTAACAGATCTATCTCATTCAAGAGCAATTATTGAATTAGATGGAGAAAATTCAAAAGAAGTATTGAGAAAAGGATGCCCATTTAATTTTAACGAATTGCACAAAAATAATTGTGTAAATTCTATATTTAATGGCATAACAATAACCATTGATATGATGGAAGATAATCCAGATAAAATAAGATTATTTGCTCTTAGAAGTTTTGGAGAATCTCTTTACCACAGCATTACAGATGCGAGCTTAGAGTTTGGATATAAAGCTATTTAAGAATATTTATTATTCTTTGGTAAAGTAGAATTTAATTTGTAGTAGTCTAGTTTATTTTTCACAAAAATATTTATTTTTTCTTTTAAACCTGTTGGATTCTTAAATAATCCTGCAGAAATAGATATTGTGTCATTTTTAATAAATTTAAAAAAAATACTAGCTCCACATTTATTACAAAAACCCCTTTTTGCTTTTTTGTAAGATCTAAACCATTTGAGTGTTTTTTTAGAAATAAATTTTAAGTTTTTTTCTAAAACACTTGTATATGCTGAAAAATTTCCATGTGTTTTCATGCATTGAGAACAATGGCAATTCAATACATGTCTTAATTTGTCTTTGACTTTAAACTTTACTCCCCCACAAAGACAAGAAACTATTTTTGTATTGTTACTAGACATAGCCAAGCATTAATTCTTTTGTTTTTAATATAATTAGATTTAAAAAATCTTTCTATTTACCAAATTCCATCTTTTTTCATTTAATAATTTTAAATATATGTCCACGTTGTCTATAACTGAATCTATGATTATTGCTTCTTTTTTTATGGAGATGCAATCAAATATGTATATGTACGCGAAACATTATTAAAAAATTTTCTAAATATCATTTCTTTTCAAGATTATAATTATGTTTTTTTTATAAAAAGCATAGAGAATACAGCGAATGTAGGCAATTAACTCAAAATGAACAAATGATATAGATCAATTTCCTTGAGTTGAAATTTTAAATCAGTAATAATTATAATGTGGAGATAAATAAAATATTATTATATTTTTGTATAAGTTTATTTTTGACAGGATGTTTTCAATCAACAGCAATGGTTGGTCCTGCAATTACTCTTGCTTCTACGGGAAATGTTTCTCAAGCTGGTATTGCTTATTTTACAAATCAAGCTGTCCAAAAAGAAACAGGAATGTCAACAGCTCATTATATAAGTTCAATTTTGGAAGAAAAAAAAACAACCAAAAAAAATGTAACAATGGATGAAGATTTTATTACTCTGGTCAATGCAAATTTTGAAAAAACAAGAAAAAAACTACTTTTACAAAATCAATCTATTATTCTTAAATAAATTAATTTAAATCTTTAGTGAAAAAACATGAATTTGGATCTTCTTTATAGTGTGCAAAAGGTACACAGGGATGAAAATCAAATTTTGTAAATAATTTTCTAGCTGGCCCAAAAAATTTTCCAGATCCTGTTTCAATGCTCAGTTTTTTTATTCCTAATTTTTTTGCTTTTTTTATAATGTAATAAAATATTTTTTTACCAATACCATTTTTTCTAAATCTATCAGCAACCCTGATAGATTTGAATTCTCCATGACTTCTATCTAAAAATTTTAAAGCAGCACATCCTATCAATTCATCATTTTCCCACAAACTCCAAAATTTAATACTTTGATCTTTAAGACCAGCAATATCTAATACGTGAGTACTACCTGCTGGCGAAACTGATCTTAGTTCAATGAAATGTTTAGTTAACAATTCATTTACTTGTGGATTGTCAAAATTGCCTTCAATAGATTTCATGGACTTAACGACATATAATCTAAATATTTTTTAAACCAACAAAAAAATTATTTAAAATGAAGTTAATATTGACTTTGTTTATTGCGGCTGAGATATTTAAGCATGTGTGGAAGATATGTGGTTACTAATCCAGTTTCTAAAACTAAAAGTTTAGTTAAAACAGCTATTAAAGTAGAGGATAAAGAAAATTATAACGCTCACCCTTATCAAGATCTTCCAGTAATTAAAAAATACACTAATGGTAATGCTCTTGAAAACTTAAAGTGGGGGATAGTTCCATCTTGGTCAAAGAAAAAAGAATTTAATCCTTTGATAAATGCAAGATTAGAGACAATTGATGAAAAAATATCTTTTAAAAAATTAATACAATTAAAAAGATGCGTTGCGGTTGCTGATGGATTTTATGAATGGAAACATGAAGAAAAAAATAAAATTCCATATTATTTCTTAAGGGAAGACAAAAAACTTATGTATATAGCTGGAATATATGAAAATAGTCAGTTTTGTTTAATTACAGAAGAGTCAACTAAAAATGTTTTAGAAATACATCATAGACAACCAGTAATTCTTAATGAAACAGATGTTAAAAGATATTTAAATATTGAACTTAATGGTTCTAGTTTTTTAAAAGAATATAAAAAACCTAATTTAGAATTCTATGAAATTTCTAAAGAAGTAAACAAACCAACAAATAATAGCATTTCTTTAATTCAAAGAGTTTCAAATTAATTATTTAATAATATTTTCCAAAGATTCTATTTGACCGATTTTAAATAAAAAAGCGTCTTCTTTATCAAAACCATAATTTATGGCGTTATCTTTGAATCTTTTTGGTGGATCCATAATGGGTTCTAAGGACAAAACAAAAGTTCCCCAATGAATGCCTAAAACTTTTTTACTTTTTAAATCTTTAGCTATTTGTAAAGCTTCTTCGGGTGTAGTGTGATAATACGTATAGTCAAACATTGGTCTGAAATCATAAGCACCAATATTAATCATAGTCAGATCAATTGGACCATATTTTTCGCCAAGATCTTTATAAATATTTCCATATCCAGTATCACATGCAAAGAATATTTTTCTTCTATTATGTTCTATTAAAAAATTTCCCCACAATGTTTTATTTGTGTCCCAAAAGGTTCTTTTTGACCAGTGAATAGCTGGCAATAGAGTAATTTTGAGATCATTAAATTTAATTTCATCGTACCAATCCATCTCAACGACATCTTTAAATTTATTACCTATAAAATACTTTCCAAGTTTTAATGGAGTTAAAACTTTTGAATTTTTATAGGGATATCTTCTAATTGTATCCATATCCTGATGATCGTAGTGATTGTGAGTTAATAAAAATAAATTTGTTTTTGGTATTTCACTTAATTTCAACGCAGGTTTGGTATATCTTTTTGGACCAAAAAACAATGGTCCTGCATTTTTTGAAAAGACCGGGTCAGTTATTATTACATTATTACCTAACTTAATTAAAAAAGTAGCATGTCCAATCCAAGCTATATAATCATCATTTTTATATTTTTCTAAATTTGAAAATACTTTTTCTTTTTCTTCCACAAGCCATGATGGTAAAGTCATATCTAATTTCTTTTTTTCTTTAATAAATACATGATATGAAAAATCACTGCTCACAGGTCTTTCCGGACTTCCTTCTGGATTTCTAAAAGTTCCATCTGGCAAATGATGATATAGTTTTTTTTCCATGGAATTTGAATTTATAGAATAATTAAATAAAATAAATAATAAGAATATTAATTTTATCACTTAATAATAATTTTATTTGTTAATTATTGTTAAATGGCCCATCTTTCTTTTTTCTTTTATTTCTTTTTTTAAATAATCAAAAAAGAATTCATTTTCTTTAAATTTTTTATTTTTGTAAATTGAAATATCTTCTCCAATTAAATTAATCATTTTTGCATTAAATAATTTTTTTGTTTCTTTTTTTTCGAGACTACAAACTGCCCTTACATGATTTTCAAATTGACTTATATTATGAGAATTAATTGTAAGATGACCTGAATTATGTACTCTAGGAGCTATTTCATTTACATATAAATTATCATTTTTATCTATAAAATATTCAACGCAAAGAGTTCCTATATAACCCAATTCTTCAGCAATCGATGTCGCCCACTCCATAGATTTCTTAAATATTTTTTCATTTATATCAGCGGGTATTTTTGAATATTTTAGTATTTGATTTTCATGAATGTTTTCAATTGGCTCATAAATTTCATATTTTTGATGAGCAAATCTTGCAACAATAACTGAAATTTCTTTTTTTAACTTTACTTGTTTTTCTAAAATATATTCTTTTCTGTAATCTATATTAAGATTATTTAAATCTTTTATTGAATTAATTATAAACTGGCCTTTGCCATCATAACCTAAAGTGCAAGTTTTAAGTATTCCTGGCAAAAGCTTTATGTTGGATTTCAAATCCTTATCATTTTTTACATCTGCATATAATGTTGTTCGAATATTAATTTTATTTATAAAATCTTTTTCAAATAATCTATTTTGAACTATTTTATTTATCTTTGGATTAGGAAGAACTTTTTTAATTAGAGAAATTTTATTTAGTGTTTCATATGGTATGTTTTCAAATTCAAAAGTAACCACATCAACTTTGCTTACAAATTCATTAATTTTTTCTTCATCATCATAACTTCCACAAATAAATTCATTTGTAAAATTTTTTGCAGGAGCATCAATGTCATCACAATAAATAACTGTTTTAATATCAATATTTTTTGCTGCAGTTGACAACAAGCTTCCCAGTTGACCACCACCAATAATTCCAAGAATAGGCTTACCCATTTTACCTAGGTTTTTTTTTAACAGAGCGAGTTTGTTTATTTCGCAAAATATTTAAATTTTTCCTAACCTTTGAGTCGGCTACTGAAATTATTGACGCTGCAAATAAAGCTGCATTGATTGCTCCATCTTTTCCAATTGCAACTGTTCCAACAGGAATACCTTTCGGCATTTGAACTATTGATAATAGGCTATCTAAACCTTTTAATTTTTTTGTTTCAATTGGAACGCCAATAACAGGAATTCTTGTAATTGCTGCAATCATTCCAGGTAGATGTGCAGAGCCACCAGCTCCTGCTATAATCACTGAAATGTTTTTATTCTCGGCACTTTTAGCAAATTTATACATTCTATTTGGAGTTCGGTGCGCGGATACAATTTTTGTTTCGTGTTTTATCTTTAATAATTTTAAAATTTTTTTACAGTATTTCATTGTTGAAAAGTCAGATTGACTTCCCATCACTATAGCGACTTTATGATCATTTTTTTTTGAAGTCATTTATATCTTTTAATATCAAAAAATTATTTACTAATATATAATTTAATTCATGGATTATAGAATTGACAATCTTCAATATTGCAATTGGGATAGAGAAATATTCAAAATTAACCATGAATCAGGTTTAGACGCTGTTCATGTAACTTTAGTTTATCATGAGGATTTTGATGAATTTTTAATACGCATTGAAGAATGGAATAATCATTTTAAAGAAAATTCTGATCTTATTTTTCTAGGAAAAAACTATAAGGATATTGAAAAAGCAAAAACAGAAAATAAAACAGCTATTTTTTTTGGATTTCAAAATTGTTCACCAATAGAAGATGATATTAGTTTAGTTGAAAAAATTCATGAATATGGATGTCGTTTTATGCAACTTACTTACAATAACCAATCTCTTCTTGCCACAGGTTGTTACGAAAAAAATGATAATGGAGTTACAAATTTTGGAAGAGAAGTTATAAGAGAAATGAATAGAGTAGGTATTGTAGTTGATATGTCTCATTCAGCAGAAAAAAGCACTTTGGATGCTATTGAGATAAGCGAAAAACCAATTGCGATAACACATGCAAATCCATTTTTTTGGCATAAAGCAAAAAGAAATAAATCAAATGAACTTTTAAAAAAATTATCAGCAAGCGATGGTATGTTGGGTTTGTCATTATATCCACACCACTTAAAAGATAGTACAAACTGTAAATTAGAGAGTTTTTGTGAAATGACAGCTAAAATTGCTGAACTAATGGGAGTAAAAAATATTGGAATTGGTTCTGATCTTTGTCTTAATCAACCAGATAACGTTCTTGAATGGATGAGAAACGGAACTTGGACTAAGGCAAAAAATTATGGAGAAGGTTCAAAAGATAGATCGGGGTTTCCAAAACAACCAGAATGGTTTGTTGATGCTAGAGGATTTAAAAATTTAGAATCTGGTTTAAAAAAAGTAGGATTTAATGAAGAAGAAATAAATGGAATATTAGGAAATAATTGGTTTAATTTTTATAAAGGAATAAATTAATGGAAATTAACTTAAGAGATCCAAATATCTTAATGAAATTATCTAAACTTGGATCTTTTCATCAGTCAAAATTATCTTTTCTAAGATCTTTTTTGAGAGAGTTTAAGGATTGGAGATATAGTAGAGACTTGTTTAATTTAGATGAAAATGGATATGGTGCAGCAGTTTATTCATTTAATAAAAATAAAAAGACTTATTCATTAGTTTGTTTTGCAAATAAAATTACAGATGAAGAAAGATCAGATAGAGTAATAGCAACCAAATGGGATGCATCTTTTGCCCTATATGATGGCATGCCAACTAAAAAAGATTTAGAAAGGTTGTCCAACAATGTTCCAAAACAAGAAGCAGGAAGACTATCTTATAAAGAATTAAGTTTAGCCAGAGCTAATAAATCAGTTAGAATTTTTGATCATGTAGTAAAAAATCTATCAGATGGAAACCAACCAGATAAAGAATTATTATCTAAAGTTGGTTACTTGTACAGAACAACAGCAGTATATGGATCTGGTAAATTTGGATTAGCTGACAGATTTAGAATTAAAAACAGAGAAGAAATTTGCGGACCATTTAGATTAGAGATGATGCTAGTTTATTTGGTAAGACAATTTACTTTCGATCAAGTAAATCATATTGCAAAATGTAAAAATCCTAAAAAAGCAGTAGAGCTTGATAAGAATATTTGTGTAAATCTTGGAATAGGTAATTCTACTGGATTAGGTCTGGCACCTTTTATAGTAAATCATCCGACACTTTTAAATAATTGGGTATTAGCAAGAGAAACAGCATTAAAAAAAATTAGGGAAATTAAGTTTGTAAAAAAAATCGAAGCAGATGTATTTATACGTTGTTTAAATAAATCTATAAAAAATGTTACTTCATGGAACACAGATAACGATTTT
>Ga0187833_10001760_pt1 | contig 24194 bp, 20 predicted proteins | sample ETNtaG_37_FD_167968 | JGI IMG/M metagenome (GOLD analysis project Ga0187833, IMG submission 167968) | Marine microbial and viral communities from oxygen minimum zone, Eastern Pacific Ocean - ETNP2014_SV_400_PacBio MetaG (Illumina Assembly) | ecosystem: Environmental > Aquatic > Marine > Hypoxic...
ATCTGCTGGCCCATGACCTGCTTGCCCAACATGTGATCGAAGTGGCTGCTGACCGCCGAGACCTTTTTCCCCCTTCGATGTTTGATCGTGTCATCAACGATCGCCGCACGGATTGGTTCGCTTCCCAGGTTGTGTTGTCGGATCAGTTGGAGGGCTACATACAAACGGAACCCACGCCAGTTGATGTCCTGCCTCTTCAGGAAGTCGTACAAAACATCCTTACCCCCATCGATGAAGGCTGAAAGGCGCTTGCCGCAGAAAAAATGAAGCGAAGGAACCTCCAGCAGAGGCCAGATCAACACAGAGAACAAAACCTGCCGGAATGGTTGTTTTTTCATTTTGGCCCGGTGATTGGTGTAGGAATCGTAGCATTGGATCACTACCGATTACAAAACCATCATCCTGGCATGTATTCAAATTTTATCAGTATGTTATAGGGATTAATGGCTGAATCAATTAACCCCGAAATGTGTGATTTTAGATACAGAAACAAGAATCTTCTGATGATGGCCCTCTTACATCTACTAGTTGTTCAGCCCAGTGGACGGTGACTTTGTAACATCTTCCAGAAGTAATGAGCCTTCTCCTCTATAAGGGAGGCTAGTAATTCACCTAGCCTCCTTGGTCTTGAATTAGCCCTCATCTTCTGATGTCCGTTAAAATATTTGATTACCCAGGTCCTTCCTGAGCGATTCCTAGATCTCCAAGAAATAAACTACTTCCATGGTTCAAACTTCTCTGCAAAATAATCCTTTAAATATTGAACCTTCTCCTGAGGGAGTGGGGCGACCGCTTGCGGGGGGTGAGGTGAAACTAGGATGTTTATAAACGCCTTCCAAAGAACTACTTTTCCGGTTCCCAGCCTGCCTTGATCAGCCCTTCGATGATGGGGGCAGCCAGCGCGGAATTGGGAACGAAGATACGGCGATAATCCTCGCGAGTTTTGAGGTTGGGGCGCAGGGCAAGGTAGCGGTCCAGTGCTTCCTTGGCCTCCACCCCCCGTTCCAAGTGCCCCAATACCGCTGCCCGGAATCCCAGCATCAGACCTTGTTTATGCTGATGAAGCGCCTTGTCAATCGCCTCAAGCGCTTCGCCATACCTCCCCTGTCCTAATAAGGCGAAGTAAAGCGTCCCATGAAAGTGGTCCAGGTCCGGGTCCGCAGGACTGAGTTCAATTCCCTTGAGGATGGATTGTTCCCCTAGTTGAAAATCACTGGAATGAACTTGGGCCAAAGCCAGCCAAGATAGGCTGAATGCATAGCTGGGATTGAACCGCACTGCGCGCTGGGCATAGTTTAAGGCTGTGAGGTGGTCTCCACGAAAGAAGTAAGCAGTGGCAATGCCAGTGAGGGCAACCGGATTCTCAGGATTGAGGCTCTCGGCTTTGCGTCCATGTGCCATGATTTCATCTAGCTTTTTTTCTGGATTTTTCGTGATTCGTTGGGTGAGTTCCCACATGCTGCATAAGCTCAGGTAGGCATGGGCATCCGAATTGGAGGGTTCCAGCGCAATCGCCCGTTCGAAGTACTGACGGGCCTGTGTGAGTCCGGGATCTTCATAGTCCGTGCGCGAACGTTCATGGAAGCAACGTAAACCCTGCAGGTACACCTCCCACGCATTAAGGTTCTCAGGGTGCTTGCGGGTCAGCCTATTCTGCTCATGGCCTGTTACCGACGGGGCAACCCGACGCGCAATCGCCTCGGAAACCTCATCCTGCACATCGAAGATGTCCTCTAGCGTACGGTCCCACTTCTCCGACCAGAGGTGGTGGTCCTCATCGGCGTCAATGAGCTGCGCCGTAATGCGCACGCGGTTGCCTCCTTTTCGGACGCTGCCCTCCACGATGTATCGTGCCCCAAGCTCCGTTGCAACCTGCCTGAGATTGTGTGACTGCCCTCGGAAGGTGAAGCTGGAATTTCGTGAGATTACAGGAAAGGTGCGCCAGAGCGAGAGGTTGGTGATGATGTCCTCGGTGATCCCGTCCGCGAAGTACTCCTGCTCGTGGTCACCACTCATATTTGAAAAAGGTAACACTGCAATGGCAGGAGGCTTACTGTCTGAAGATTGGTCTTCCTTAACTTCGGAAAACGTTTCCCGTGATGCAGTTTCAGCACTGGTTTTTGAATCAATATCATCGATTTCTGAGATTTCAATTTTATAAGTCTGAACCGGGTTCCTGATGTTCTTCATCTCCTGTTCCCCTGTTGAGACAAAGCTCATCTCGAGTTTTCTGCAGACTTCGTCATGAAACTTGCCTGAGAGTGAAATGCCTCCCGGTTCAGCAAGGGCTTCCAGTCGGGCAGCGACGTTTACCCCGTCACCATAAAGATTTTCCCCTTCGACGATCACATCTCCCAGGTTCAGACCAACCCGGAAGAGCATCCGGTCTTCTTCTACAACTCCTTCATTCCTCAGTCTCAAATTTCTTTGGAATTCAGTGGCTGCCACGACAGCATCAACAGGGCTTGCAAATTCGGCAATGATCGAATCCCCTGCGCTGCCGAAGACCCTTCCGTGATTGGCAGTGATGCATTCATCGGTAAGAGCTCTGCAGGCTTTGAGATTCCTGAGGGTACGGTCTTCGTTCTCTCCCATCATCATGCTGAAATTGACCACATCCGCGGCAAGGATGGCTGCCAGTTTTCGCCTGGGTTTTGTTTCAGACATAAAGACCTTAACCTGAATCCCGGAAAGCCCCTGCAAAGTCCTGATTTCCATAATGCTGGGCGTTGATTCCGATCACGGCGTGGGCCACAGATTGAGCAAGGGAAAATAAATCGAACAGGACTTCGGGACCAAGATGACCATGGGTGAAGGTGCTGGCACTGATCATCCCTCCGTAATAGGATTTCGAAAGTTGGAAAGTATCCGTCAGGTCGGCACACACAAGTTGGTCATAGATCTTTTTCGCTTCTGCCACCTCGAGCATCCCTGCGGCAATGTCCACTCCGGCCAATTCTGAGGTCCATCCCTCTTTCCTCAGTGAAACTCTCACCAGCCCCGTCCCGCCACCGATTTCCAACACCAGCCCCTGGTCCAGACTCACATGCTTGACAAAAAAATTTCTGCGAACAACCGGGGGTATTCATAGCCTTTGGATACCTTAAATCTCAAATCAGGTATTCTTCGGGGAACATCCAATTGTTGCACTTGGGAGTTGAACCCACGGTATTAACTTGGGGAACTGTTCTAAATGACCTCATCCAACTCAAAGCCTGAATGAGTCAGATTTTTAAACTTAAATTTGTTCCCAATATTTACCAGGACCAAACATGGGGCACTTCAGTTGTTATGTCCTGGATTGAACTCAGAACTCCCACGACATCACCCGCGTCCATTCTCCCCAAACCACCGTCACTGTAAGCACAAGAAATAACTTTTTTAAATTTACAATCGATAATGAATTCAGCAGGCTGCATATAATCTTTATCGGCTCCCAAGATGTAAGATTTATCTTTCCCCAGTTCATGGTCATACCAGTATGCACCCAGGGTATTTGCAAGTTCCCGGGAAACCCCGTAACACAAATGAAAACCCATTTCTTTTTCCCGATTAGGGAAACGCTTTCCTTCTGCAAGAAGCTTCATATCTTCTATGCCATCCACACTTGCGGCAATGATCGTCGCCTCCAGACGTTCAAAAAGAACCCGATGTTTTCTATACCCTTCCAACTGAAGAGTACATTTCGGTCACCAGGCGCCCCGAATAAATAGCAGGATGCAGTATCGTGTATTGATTTTATCGGGAATGTTAATGTTCCTTCCCTCAGTGTCTGTTAGGGAGATTTTAGGAAAATCCGATCCGATGCTTAATCTGTCCATGTTCATTCAAGTTAAAGGTTGATATTCAATTAAATGAAATCAAATTTCTGTTGTATTAACATGAAATGAATTCAGAATACAAGATCCAAAAACGGCTTCAGGAAGCGATTTGATTTTGAATTACGTCTGGCGATCAAGACCTTGAAGTAGCGCGGGTCCTTCTGAGCGAATTTCTAGAGGGGTTTGCTGATATTAATTTCTTTGTAGGCACAAAGGAATTGAATTCAACAAAGAACGTATCCTTTTGGGGTCGCCAACTCCATTTCAAGCATCTGCTAGCCCATGATATATTTGCCCAATGTGTGATCGAAGTGGCTGCTGACCGCCAAGACCTTTGCCCTCCTCCGATGTTTGATCGTGTCATCGACGAACGCCGCACGGATTGTTTCGCTTCCCAGGTTGTGTTGTCGGATCAGTTGGAGGGCTACATAAAAACGGAACCCACGCCAGTTGTGATGTCCTGCCTCTTCAGGAAGTCCTACAAAACATCCTTACCTCCATCGATGAAGGTCGAAAGAAGCTTGCTGCAGAAAAAATGAAGCGAAGGAACCTCCAGCAAAGGCCAGATCAACACAGAGAACAAAACCTGCCGGAATGGTTGTTTTTTCATTTTGGCCCGGTGATTGGTGTTGGAATCGTAGCATTGGATCACTACCGAACACAAAACCATCATCCTACATATATTCAAATTTTATCAGTATGTTATAGGGATTAATGGCTGAATCAATTAACCCCGAAATGTGTGTTATTTTAGTTCTTCCTTCCTTCTGAATCCTGGGGTGACAAGAAGAAAAAAATGTGATGCGTGTGAGGAAGTTTGAGAAAATCCAATCTGCTCTTCAAAGCGTACTTTTTTCCTCAGCTTCTGAGACTCAGTCTTGCGGCTTTGAGGAGAGACCTTAAGCTGGTGGCTTTATTCATTTTGATGGAGTTCAACCATGTCCCAGCCCAATTACATCACGGCCCTTAACCTCAGAGAATCTGACCGTGCAGATCTATCCCCAGAAATTCAAAAATATTTTGATGTCTGTGATGAGAAGATCGGTTTTGTTCCTAATGTCCTGCGGGCCTATTCCTTCAATGAAGAGAAGCTCAAGCCTTTCATGGCCATGTATGATGAGTTAATGCTCGGAGAATCTGAATTGAGCAAACTGGAGCGCGAGATGATCGCGGTCGCCGTATCCTCAGTCAATCATTGCTTCTACTGCCTGGCCGCTCATGGTTCTGCGGTTCGCAGGATCTCCAAAGATCCGGCGCTGGGAGAATTGATGGTGATGAATTACCGGATTGCCACTCTCGAACCTCGTCAGCGGGCGATGCTCGATTATGCGGTGAAATTGACGGAGAAGCCTCATGAAATCATGGAAGGCGACCGGGAAAAGCTACGGAACCAGGGTTTCAGCGATGAGGCGATCTGGGATATCAGTGCGGTGGCAGCTTTTTTCAACATGAGCAACCGCATGGCTTCTGGAGTAGACATGCAGCCCAATAAGGAATATCATCCTCTTTTTCGGGATCCTTCCTCTCCTGAAGCTTGAACCCCTTCACCCATCCAGGACAACCTATCCAAAGAACAACATGAGAATCGGAGTCATCGGCGGCAGTGGTCTTTATCATCTGGAAGAACTCGAAGGCGCAGAGGAAACCCGCCTCGAAACACCCTTCGGCAGTCCATCTTCAGCCTATGTCACTGGAGAAGTCTGTGGGATTCCAGTGGCGTTTCTTCCTCGGCATGGTGTTGGCCATGTCCTGATGCCCACCGAAATTCCGTTCCGTGCCAACATCTGGGGCTTGAAAAAACTGGGAGTGACTCACTTGATTTCGGTTGGTGCAGTGGGAAGCCTGAAAGAGGAAATTGCACCAGGCCACATGGTCTTTCCTGACCAGTTCATCGATATGACCCGTCATCGCACATCCACATTTTTTGGCAATGGCATGGTGGGGCATGTGCAGTTTGGAGATCCCGTCTGCGAGAAGTTGAGTTCCAGATTGGTGGAAGCCGCAAAAAAGGTTGGCGCCACTGTTCATTCGGGAGGAACCTATATCTGTATGGAAGGTCCGGCGTTTTCCTCAAGAGCGGAATCAGAACTTTACCGTTCCTGGGGCGCATCGGTGATCGGCATGACCCATGCTCAGGAGGCAAAACTGGCAAGAGAGGCGGAAATGGCCTTTGCTTCGATCGCCTTGGCTACGGATTACGACTGCTGGCATGATTCAGAAGACGAAGTCAGTGTGGAGGATGTGATCAAGGTCATGCATGAAAATGTCGAGACGGCTCGGAAGATCCTTGTGGAAACCCTGCGGAACCTTCCTTCTGACTTCCCAAATTCCCAGGAAAACGCGCTTCAATTTGCTTTGATTACCGACCGTTCCAAAATCACCGACGGTACAAGGAAAGATCTGGAACTATTGATTGGGCGTTATCTGGAACCAAACTGATTCGTCCAAACCTTCTGGGCCGAGATACAGGAAGATTGATCTGCTTTGCATTCCATCAATCCTGAAAAGCCCACTCCGGAACCTTCCGGTTGACCGTCCTGATCAGCGCTTCGACACGCTGGTTGGTATTGCGAACCCTCTGGATTCTTTGTTTCTGAAAAAGCCGGAACTGGGCCAGCTCATCCACACCTTTCTGAAAACTCTTTCTCCGGTGATCTTCCAGTTCCCCGAATTTTTCGCTCCAGTCGAACTTGGGAAGATAGGACACTGCCCATGGAAGACGGTCGTGATAACCCTTTTTACCTGTATCTCCAAAAGGTGTACTCAGGTGGGGAGCCAACGCCGGCTCTGCGTGAAGCAGTCCAGCACACGCCCAAATAACAATAAAACCAAGGACCATCTGTCGAATCAACATTCCGCTTCCTCTGCACATAAGCATTCGAATTACCAGGCATCGCCGAAATTAAAACCAATCTACCACAAGATTTATGTTAAGCAATTTGAAAACAACCCGGATGGGGAGTTAGGATTTCGTGGTATCTTTGAATTAGATTCGATTCCTTGTTGAGACCATAAAATTTTTCGCAAGAACAGGATTTAGCCCCTTGTATAAAAAATCGAACCGGATTGAATAGGTTTTTGTTCCGGCTTCCTAAGAGATTTGCATCAGACTGGCTGAGCAGTGTCTCCCTCATCAGGTTTTTTTACTAAGGCTTTACCTTTCCCACCTTTGTACAGATCGTGCATTGGCAAGATCACTACTACAAATAGTGTTTTTGTAGGACTCATCTCAAGAGACCTAGACCAGATCTATCTAATTGATTTAAAATGAAATCAGCATCCTTGATTAGAACCATTCCCCTCATTTTTTTCAGTCTGATCTTTTTTTCAGCGAGCATCCATGCGCAGAAAGCACCTCCACTGGAAATCATGGCGGTGGTTTTGTCCAAAACCTGTCCGCTTCCTGACAGTCCAGATCTTCAAATGAATTCTCCAGAATCGATCATGAAATCCGCCGAAGATCTCAGTTGTCCACGACAGGGGGATCTTCAACTCGTTCAGGCTGCGGTCACCAACCTTTCCAATAAACCACAGCAGGTTGGATTCGAGTTTGACATTAAAGTCAACAACAAGACCTCCACCCGTAAAAATTTAAGGAAAGTGATTCAGATCAACGCACTCGATACCTTGCGTGTGATGCACCAAGTGATGCTCGATGAAACAGGACTCTACCGGATTACTGTCAAACTTTGGGATCCTCAGTTCAAAAGTCTTTACACCCAAACCCCGATTGGTGAAGAAAGACAGTTTCTCATTGCATCCCGATCTGAAATCGAGGAGGCACAGCTTCAGATGACCGGAGGCGGGGACAAGGGATCACGCAGGCCTGTGTCACTCCAATTTGATCCACCTGATTTACGTTGGGAATCGGCCCAGGTAATACCAAAACATGCACTTCGGGGTGAAAGACTGCGTATCCGGCTCAATCTGATGAATGTTGGAGGAGACATAGTTCAAGGCACCCGGGCGCGTATCGAGTATTTCAACACCCGGCAACCGCGAAGGAAAACAATCATTGGCACCCCGACGGCTTATGTGATGGCACCAGGGGAGGTGGTGACCTTCGATCTTGAATACATCCTGCCGGAAGACCAGTTGCTTGGAGAATACCAGGTTGTAGCAATGGTGGATCCAGAAGATGAAGTTGAAGAAAACAAAGAAGATAATAATGAGATCAAATCCAACATCATTCAGCTCAGCGACATCAAACTCCTTTTACCGACCGAGGGTTTCGTTTTTGAGGAAAACGGGCTTTTTCTGTTTCAATGGGACAGTCTGGTATTCAGTGAATTTAAAATCCAGATTGGTGTGGATGACAAATTTGAGGATGCAGGGGCATTCTTTGATCTGCCTCAGGGAGACCGTTGGATTGCAGACAAGGAAATTGTGCCGCTCTCGGGAGAACTTCCGGGGATGGCGATGGGATTGATGAAATCTCTAGAAAAAAATAAACTTTATTGGCGGGTGATTGGCCGAAAAGCCAGTGGCCAGCAGACCATCTCGGAAATCCGCACCTTCAGCATTAATCCCGTGACAGGAGGAAAACAGAGTTAGAATCCGTTCTTTCGACTTTGAAATAGTGTCTTCATACAGAACGAAATTTCATTCTCTCAAATTTCTCCAGGTCTTAGCCTTTTTCTTTTAGGCGGGTGAAGATTTCTTTCAACAGGACTTCATCCATCTTCTTCTTCCTCGACATGATCCAGACAAAGCTCCTGCTTGGTACTCCTATGACTGTGTAGTGGTATTCAGGATCTAGTTCGACAATCAAATAATAATCAAAACTGAGCAGCCAGTTGTATTTCAACCTCCATTTGGCATTGCTCTGATCAGGTTGAACGATTCCTGTTTGTCGGTGACTTTCGAGCTCTTCGTTGATGCTGAAAGTGTAATCGATGTCAATGTTGCCATCCTCTCGTAAACGGTAGGTTTTTACGCCATCTTCAGCCCCTTCGTCCACAAATGTTAGAGTGAAAGCGATCACGCCATTGTCCCATGAACTTTTTGAGATCAACAGATTTCACCGGATTTTCAGGTCCATCCATAGAAATTGTGCACCCACTCAATAGACTGAATACCATTAGAGGGAAAAAGCACCTTATTTTTCCATACATGAAATTTCATTTTAAAGGGATGATTTTACCCGAAAATAACGGACAAATATTTATACTGGTGGACTAAACACTCGGTTCAGTTTCGTGCTGATGTGAGAGAGAACAAATGTTCCCGATACTGATTTTCTCCTCCCTCTTCCCAGGATCGGAGCAAAGCGGAACCAACAATCGCTATATCAGCTTTGTCATGCAACATCTTGATATCTTCAGGACGAGAGATGCCGAATCCCAACGCTAGCGGTACGTCGGTCAGTTTCCTGCACTGTGCCAAAAAAGTGCTGGTTTCCTCAGTCAGTTCCGTACTTTTCCCGGTCACTCCTTTGCGGGCAACACAATAGGCAAAGCCGCTTGCTTTTGAGAGGATCTGCTTCAGTCTCGCAGGGGTATTGGTGGGAGTACAAAGCATCACGGGATCGATTCCATGTTCTGCACTTTTTTCATGTAGAATTCCGTATTCCTCCACCGGAAGGTCGGGAATGATGAATCCGGAAGCACCGTTCTCGTTCAGCAGACCAGGAAATTTCTCAAAACCGATTTTGAAAGCGGTGTTGCAGTACCCCATCATCAAAACCTGCATTGGGCACTCAGTACTGACCCGTTTCATCAAAGAAAAATAATCTTTGAGGTTTGTCCCCCGGCTCAGGGATTCCTGGTTGGCACGGACGAATAAAGGGCCATCTGCAGTCGGCTCACTGAAAGGCATTTGCAATTCAACTAGATCGACTTCAGCTTCGGACATCGCCTGAAGCATAGACCAGTTGGCTTCCAAGGATGGATAGCCTGCCACCACATGGGTCATCAGCAGGATTTTTCTTTTTCCCAGTCCCTCTCGAATGTGTTCGCTCAAACTCATGCTTTAAAATCTCAACTTTATAGGGTCAACGATGCCTTTTCACGGAGGAACTGTTGCCATTTTTCATCCTGCATGGCTTCTGCAATGTTGAAAATGTCTTTATCACCGCGGCCGGAAAGATTCACCAGTATGATTTCTCCCTCCTCAATTTGATCTGCCTCCCCGATCACTCCGGCAAATGCATGACTGCTTTCGAGTGCCGGGATGATCCCTTCTTTTCGGATGAGCAGCCTTGTCGCTTCAATCACAGAATCATCATCTGAGGCGCAAAAACGAACTCGTCCCTGATCATGGAGGTGACTCAAGATCGGACTGACCCCGATGTAATCCAGACCGGCTGCGATGGAATGAGTATGCTTCATCTGCCCTTCATCATTCTGGAAAAAATAGGTTTTGTAGCCTTGGGCGATACCGACTGAACCTCCTGCAAACCGGGCCGCATGTTCTCCTGACTCGATGCCGTGACCTCCTGCTTCAACTCCCACCAGCGAAACTCCCTGGTCTGAAAGAAAAGGAAGGAAAATTCCACTGGCGTTAGACCCTCCGCCGACGCAAGCATAAACCCTGTCTGGAAGCCTACCGGTCATTTCCTTCATCTGTCTTCGTGATTCCTCTCCAATCAAAGATTGAAAATAGGAAACCATTTCAGGAAAGGGGTGCGGCCCACAGGTTGTTCCAAGCACGTAGTGCGTATTCTCCATGCTTTCGGCCCAATCCCTCATCGCAGCATTGATCGCATCCTTTAAGGTGGCTGTACCATCGGTGACCGGAATAACTTCTGCACCTAGCTGTTCCATCCAAAACACATTCGGACGCTGTCTTTCGACATCAAGGGCCCCCATGTAAACCACACAATCCAACCCATATCTTGCAGCCATAGTTGCTGTTGCCACACCGTGCTGTCCTGCACCTGTTTCAGCGATGACCCTCCTTTTGCCCATTCTTTTGACGAGCAGTCCCTGTCCCATGACATTGTTGGCCTTATGAGCACCTGTGTGATTGAGGTCTTCACGTTTGCAATAGATCTGAAAACGGCCCCCCAGCATTTCAGAAAAATTATCAAGTTTGGTAACGGGTGTTGGTCGACAGGAGTAGGTTTGCATGACCCTCACATACTCCTTCCAAAATTCAGGATCCTGCTTCGCTTTTTGAAAGGATTCAATCAGTTCATCGAAGGTGGTGGTCAGAATTTCGGGTATGAATTTTCCGCCATAATCACCGTAGTAACCGGAGGAATCAGGATTTAAGAGCATGAATTATTGGGGATCAGAAGATTCATCGTGGAAGAAGGGTTGACAAATTTTTCATTGGTTTGATGCTTCAAGCAGTTGGACAATGTCCTGGTAGCCTTCTTGCCGTGCACCGAGCAAGGCTGTTCTTCCAAAGGTATCCGTCAGTTCTGGATCGGCCCCATTTTCTAGAAGGAGCCTGACTGTATCGGTGCGGCCTTCGATAGCGGCTTCCATCAGTGCACTACTGCCACTGTTGCTTTGTCGGTTTACGTCGGCCTTATTTTCAAGAAGAATTCGGGCGATTTCGGTTCGTCCTTCATCACCTGCAAGCATCAAAGCGGTTATTCCTTCACCGTCTTGAGCGTTGACATCAGTGTTTTTTTCAATCAGAAGTTTGACCACTCGTTCTCGACCTTCAAGTGTTGCCAGCATCAATGAAGTAATTCCTTGATTGTCACGCATGTTGATATCGGATCCAGCATTGATCAGTTGAACCACGACACCGAAACGTCCAAATGCACTGGCTTCCATCAAGGCAGTTCGGCCTGCCTCATCCCTTTGGTTCACATCTACGCCTTGATTCAACATTTGGCTCACTCGACTCAAGCGTCCCTCAATCGAGGCACTGATCAATTCATAAAGTTCCACTGATCCGGTTTCCAGCATTTCCGATTCCTGAATGCTGAGTTGCTGGTTATTTTCTCCAAAAACTTCCAGGCTCAGGGTTTCTCGACTGCTCATCGGAAGAGCTTCCGCTTTGGCACCTCGTCGGGTCAGCAGATTCACAACCTCGATGTAACCATTGCTGGCAGCGGCAATCACCGCAGTGAATCCCTCCTGGTTGACACTTTCGATATCTGCATCGGCATCCAGCAGGGTCCGGACAATACCCAGATGCCCTTCGAAGGATGCAGCGATCAATGCTGTTTCACCGTTTCCGGTTTGGGCTTCAATATCGGCTCCACGGTCCAGCATCATGCGAACCACAGCCAGTTCACCAAGCATGGAGGCAAAGATTAGAGGAGTGGAACCATCTTCAATTTTCGATTCGGGATCCGCTCCTTTCTGAAGTAATATTTGAACAAGTTCTGTGTCCCCGTTGCGTATGGACAAAAAAAGAGGATTCAGACCCAGTCCGTTTGCTAATTCCGGGTCGGCATTGGCATCCAGTAGGATGGCTGCATTTTTCAGGTTCCCGTACAGAACCGCATTCAGCAAAAGGGTCATTCCAGAAGAGTCGGCACGGTTGATGTCGGGGAAATCCTGAAGTGCTTCTAACAGTTCTTCACTGTTGCCTTCAGCGGCTAAACTGAAAACCAGATCTTCATCTGAAGCCATCACAACCGGGATAGCAAGAATCAGGATCAGAAAGAAGCAAAGGCTTCGTAGGGCTTTTAAGAGATGCACTGTGGGAAAGTTTGGCTGGAATTATCAGCGTCCTTATCTTGTCCTGAAAATAAATGGATCAAACCGGAACGTCGCTTTACCCTGCGTTGGAGTGCTTTTTTCAATACTTGGCGTTGTCCAACAACGATTGCCGAACGACGGGCGCGAGTGATGGCCGTGTAAAGCATTTCAAGATTCTGAAGCTCCCTGAAACCTTTGTCTGATTCCCTTCCTTCCGTATTTGATTCTTCGTTGGGCAGAATCACCGCCACGTGCTCATACTCTGACCCCTGACTTTTATGAACGGTGATGGCGTAAGCAAGTTCCAAAGAGTTTAATTGTTGATCATAAAAGGTCTTGAATTGCCCTTCAACTTGAAAAAGTGCTTTAACTTCAATTTTGTTGGGGTTTTTCGAAGCAAATTTCAATCGGATGCCCTGATCTCCGTTCATCAGATTAAATTCATATTGATTTCGGGTGCAGATCACTGGAGAAGCTGGAATGGGCTGGTTGCTTCTTTCCTTCTCAATATGAAAAGGCGAATGCTGTTCTATTGAACGATTGATCCAATCCGTCCCGGTTGATGAAACCTTGGTGAGGCAGAGCACTCGAAAAGCATTCAGGTGTTCAATAATTTGTTTAAATTCTTCGTGATGACTTTCCAAGTTCTCCTGGAAATATGTTTTTTGCAACAGTTCACAAATTTGTGAATCTGAGAAATACCGATTTGCCCAGTAACGGCAGAAGCGGGACATTTCCTCAACGGAATTTTGCTGTTCCAGAAGAGTGACACGATCTTGCCGAAAATCTTGCGGATCTCTGATGCAGAAAAAACTTTCCTTCGATTGCTGGGAAGGATCAAAAAGTGATCCAAAGGTTTCATCTTTTTTAGGGTTTCTCAGAAAGTCAGCAACCGCCTGGATGCTTCGTCCTGAAGGGTCGGACTGGTTCTGGCGAAAACTAAGTCTGAGGTGGACTGAGGAAAATCCTGCTCTGGAGGAAGAACGATGAACAGGAAAGTTGCCTTGGGGCATCAATTCCTTTGGAAGCCGCAGAAGCCGGTCGGCAACCTCAGAGGGAATCTGGCTTTTCTCAAAGGCCATATCGTTGAAAGGTGACCCCGATTTTACTGGAGGAAGTTGGCGAGAGTCCCCAATCAAGATCATTTGCCGCACCGGTGGAAGATAAGGAAGCTTGGAATCCATTGCTCTTAACAAACGCTGCATCAGTGCAAGATCAATCATTGATGCTTCATCAACCAGAAGCAGGTCTCCCTCCAATGGGGCATATTCATGAGCCTGGAAGCGGCCCATGCCAGGATGAAATCCAAGAAGCCGATGCAGGGTCTGAGAGGCTTCGGTGCTTTCAAGCAGTTCCCTGTCGGAATCAAGGCTTTCAAGATCCTGGATCGAACGCAGGGATGCGGCAATGGATTCGGACATCCTTTTCGCTGCACGCCCGGTTGGAGCAGCCAGCATCGGATGGGTTGCCAGCCCAAGGCGTTTCAGCAGACGCAGTAGGCACACGGTGATCGATGTTTTTCCAGTACCGGGTCCACCAGAAAGGAACATGAGAGATGAATGGGCAGCCGAGAAGACGGCAAGGAACTGTTCTGAATTGAGTTTCAGCACGTCCTCCTTGTATCGTACCGGATGCCTGAGCAGGATATCTTCAAGAGCCTGGAAAAGAAGGTTCTCATCCGGATTTTGAAAAACTGAATCTGCTTTTTTCAGAAATAGGGACGCGCTGGAATTTTCCAATTTCCATGATTTTCGGAAATAGAACAGTCCTTTGTTCGCTTCCAGAATCAAAGGCAGTTCGGTTTCAGGTCCTCCAATCAGCCATCCTGATTTATCTGATGAAAGAAGACCTGTCAACGCTTCTCTGGAATATATTTCATGCTCCAGTTTGAGACCTTCCAAAGCTTCATTCAATGAATCCAGAATCTCACTTTGGGAAACACAAATCCTGCCATCCTGTTCCTCTTTTTCGAGCAAGAGAACCAGGACCAGCAATGTGTAAAGTTCCGGTGTATCATCGAATTCCAGTTCTTCTGGTTTCATCGTTTGGATCAATTCCACAGCACGGAAAAACAAACTGCTGCCTAATTCCTCCTCCAATGCCCATTGCTGAAGTTGGATCAGATTCTGATTCAAATTTTGTTGAAAAGGATTTTCCCACCGAGAATTAACAGCTTCCATCTCAGCATTAAAGGCAAGCCTCGCACTGCCTGAAGGATCCCATCGGAAAGTCATAAAAAATACTTTATTTCTGGGGATTTGATCGATTCATGAAACTGGACAAACTCACATGATTTCATTAATTTATGCAGTGTAAGTGGAGCCAGGCAGTAGAACATAATTCTTTAACCATTATTCATCCATGATGATCTCATGCGCTGGTCTGAAGTCAAGCGGCCGATAGTTTGCCTTGCCCCAATGGACGGGGTGACCAATACCGCTTACCGTCAGATTGTCCGGCGGTTGAATCCTGAAGTGATTCTCTTCAGTGAGTTCACCAGTGTCGACGGGCTCGTTCATAGTGAACGGGTGCGGATGCGTCTAGATTATCATCCTTCTGAACAACCCTTGTTCATGCAGCTTTTCGGCAACAATCCTGAGGTATTTGCCGAAGCGGCGAAGATGGTGGAGCAGCGCGGAATGATGGGGGTCGACATCAACATGGGCTGCCCTTCCAAAAAAATCGTCCATTCCCAGCACGGTAGTGCTCTGATGAAAGATCCGGATAATGCATGCCGGATCATCGAATCCATCCGCAATAGCTGTGGACTGCAGGTTTCAGTGAAAACGAGACTGGGCTGGAAAAACGCGGACGGGCTAATCTCCTTTTGCCAATCCCTCCAGTCTGCAGGAGCATCGTTGATCACCATCCATGGTAGAACCTACAGCCAAGCATTCAAAGGAGAAGCGGATTGGGAACCGATTTATGAACTTAAAAAACATCTTCAGATTCCTCTTCTTGGAAACGGTGATGTCCTGGATCATCAAGACGGCTTGAAACGTCTGCAAAACCTTGATGGCTTCATGATTGGCCGTCACGCGATCGGCAATCCCTGGTGTTTCCGTGATTCCAAAAAATCCCCCTCTCCTGTTTTAGGAGAGAGAATACAAGTCGCCCTGGATCATTATGGGTTGCTGTGTGAACTTCGTCCAGAGCGGGTAGCAGTTCGTGAGTTCCGCAAATACCTCGGGCATTATGTCAAAGGATTCCTGCATGCGAAGGCATGGAGGGCTCGTATGATGGAATGTGAGAGCAGTTCCGAATTCGTCGCCTGCATGAACCGTCTCCAACATGAAGAAGGTCTCATTAAACTCGCAGGCTGATTCAGTCTGAAAACCAGCAGGTTATGAATCAGGATCAGATGGGTAGGGTTTGATTTGAATCTTCATCACTTCCCATCTTAAAGGCTCCTCAACCAACTGCATTTCCACCCTGACTTTGTTTCGCTGTTCGCCTTTTCCTGCCGTCGTTTCCATCACGGACATGCCTGAAGGATTTCTTAAATCGAGACTCATTTCGGTTTCATCAAATTCTGGAAAACGGTTCAGCAACAGCGTCAACTCCGGATGACTGCGAATTTCTTGTTCTGCAGTTTTGAAGGCAGCTGTTTTTTCCAGTGCAGTTTTCTGTAATAAAATCGCGGCTCCGAAAAACGAAAAAAACAACAGATTCCCGAAAAGCAGTCTCAATGCTATCCGCATCGGTTTCGGATGTTCCAGCACTGCGGTCTTGAACCAACGGTCTGCCAGTCGGAAGGCAAAGGGATCCATCAGCAGAACGATTCCTTCCAGTGGCAAAAGCAACAGCAAAAGATTACGCAGCAACCTCGTCGAAATACCTGGAGCCGTGTTGAGATCATTGAAATTCCTGAGACTGATTCCCATCAGAATTCGACCCGGACTGCTTCCAAACAAATCGCGAATGAGCATCAAAAACATGATCCCTGCATAGAAAACAAAAACTTTTTCCCAACCTGGAGTCTGCATCGTCAGATCCCAGTCATCTGTTCTGAAAAACTGGTCCAGTGTGTTCATCAGCAACAGTGCCAAAATAAAATCCAGCAGAAGTGCCAGCAGACGTTTTCCTTTGGCTGCAGCTCTTGGCTTAGGAGGCTTCTGGGTTTCCGTTTTTGTAGAATCCGAAGTTGCTTTGGGAGGGACTTCGCTCATCCTTTCGGCTTCTTTTCGAGAAAAGTTTTGATCGCTTCTGCAACGGTTTCAGGTTCGTCCAGATGCAGGTGATGTCCTCCTGGAAGGATTTGATGATCCAGGCTCTTCACATACGCAAGTCTGGAACGGAGCAAATCAACCCATCTTCGGGTATCCGTATCCTTCGCTTCGATCACCAAGACTTCAGCACTGATGTCCTGAATCATCTGAAGTACCTGTGCTTCACTAAGATACAATCGTGATTTGATGCGAAGCCTTGGATCACTTCTCCAAACCAGGCCTTCTTGAATTTGCCCAAGACCCCGGGTGACCAGGGTTTCCACGGAAGATTTCTTCATCGATCCTGCAAATTCACGAGCCCGCACTGCTAGTTCCCTGGTTTGATAAACTGGAGGTTTTTTGGCAGGCAGGCTGTTCCATTGCTGAAGTGAATCAAGCATCAGTTCGGTTACTTTTTCTGCAGGCTGGCTTAACGGCCCCAGTCCTTCGATGAGTATCAACTGGCGAACCCTGTTTCCAAGCATGCCAGCGACGCAGGTTGCTATCCCTGCACCCATGGAATGTCCAAGTAAGGCACATTCCTTCCAGCCCAGTTGATCTAAAACCTCCACCACCTCAAAAAGCATGTCGACAAAATGGTAGCTGGTTCCAGGAGGGCGATGGCAGGAAAGGCCGTGTCCGGGCATGTCCAGAGAAACCAACCTCCAATCCGGGAAAAACGGTGCCAGATGATCGAAACTTGCTGCGTTGTCGAGCCAACCATGAAAAGCCAGTACCGGCATTCCGTCTCTGGGTCCCCAGGCCTTTGCGGCAAGTGTGATTGAAGAAATTTCCAGACTGATTTCTTCAGGAAAATGATCGGTCAAGAGGGTTCCTCCTGTTTGCAAACGGCATTGAGAAAGCTTCTAACAGTTTTCCGGAATGCATCCGGTTGTTCCGCATGAAGCCAGTGACCGGCACGTTTGAGCATCACAATGCGGCTGTTTGGGAAAAAACGACGCACCTCAGGGTGATGACGAGGGTGAAGGTAGTTTGAATTTTCTCCACCAACAAAAAGTGCTGGTCCTTCGTAAATCTTTTCGGTTTCTCCGGGGGCTTGCAAAAGTCGATTAAGGGATGCATCGATTCCTTTGAGTCCAAGACGCCAGGTCATTCCATTTTGATCCGGTTTGAGGTTCAGCAAGAGAAATTTTCGCAACACAGGATCCGGTACTTTGATTTTCAAGGCAGCATCCGCGTCACTCATTTGCCTGATTCCATTGAGGTTCATTTGCTTCATGGTCGCAATCAATTCACCGTGCCGGTCCTGGTGGGTGTACCCGACCGGGGCAATGTCGGCGACCACCAGGAAACGTACCTGTTGAGGAGCATCAAGGGCCATCTGCATCGCAGTCTTTCCTCCCATGCTGTGTCCAAGAACACCGAATTTCCAAAGTTCACGCATCTTTGCAAATTCCAATACATCTTCGGACATCAGTTGGTAACTCATCTGGAAAGCATGAGGGGACTCTCCGTGGTTCCTAAGATCGATAGTCCAAATTCGGAATTCCTTTTCAAGCGCCTGGGCGAAACCTCGCCAGTTGCGGGAACTTCCGAACAATCCATGAAGGATCAGCAGATGAGGCTCCTGAATGCCAAAGGCATGAAAAGCCAAGGGCAGTTTTCTCTCAACATTTTCCTCCTGATTCATTCCCTTGTCCGCATTTTCGGGTCGAGAATGTCCCGCAGTCCATCTCCAAAAAGATTCAGCCCAAGCACTGAAATCACGATTGCGCAGCCAGGCAGTACAGCAAGGTTCGGGGCAAAGAACATCATTGTCTGTGCCTCACTGAGCATCTTGCCCCAACTTGGTTGGGGAGGCTGGGTTCCCAGTCCAAGATAGCTCAGTCCTGCCTCAGCCAGAATGCCCAAGGCAAACTGAATCGTGGCCTGTACGATCAGCACACTAGCGATGTTCGGCAGGATGTGTTCGATACAAATCCTTGTCGTTCCTTTGCCAGCGATTCTTGCGGCGAGGATGAAATCACGTTTAAAAAGACTGAGAGAACTACCACGGGTCAGTCGTGCAAAAACCGGGATGTTGAAAATCCCTATCGCAACGATGGAATTGAAAGAACCCGGACCGAGTGCTGCGCTTAGCATGACGGCCGTCAGTAGGGCGGGAAAGGCGAAGGCAAAATCATTGAATCGCATCACCGCTTCATCGATCCATCCCAGACGGGCGGAAGCCGTCAGGCCGAGAGGAATGCCTATCAAGGCACCAAGCCCGATTGCCGCCAGGGAAACGGCCATTGAATTCCAGGCTCCGACCATCAGAAGTGAAAGGACATCCCTGCCGAAATGGTCTGTTCCCAGCCAATGCATTCCGTTGGGAGGCTGAAGCTTTCCTGCAATGTTCATGGTGAAAACGGAATAGGGCGTCCAGATCAAAGAAAGCAATGCCAGACTAAGCATCAAAACCGTCAGAATCCCTCCTGTTATGAAACTGCGATGATGTAAACCATCTTCCCAGATTTCCTGAAGTCTTTTCTTATCCATAAGATCCTAATCTCAATCTTGGATCCAGAACTGCGTAGAGCAGATCGACCAGGAAATTGATCAAAACCACGGTTGCCGCAAGAACAAGAACCAGATTTTTGACCACCATCAGATCCCGCTGGGCGATGGCCTGGAAGAGCAATCTGCCGACACCAGGAAGGTAGAAGACATTTTCGATGATGATTGTGCCTGCCAGCAGAAAAGAAAGCTGGAGCCCCAGGATGGTCACAACCGGAATCAATGCGTTGCGCACCGCGTGTCTCCAGAGAGCCTGGGTTTTGCTGAGCCCTTTGGCACGGGCGGTACGGATGTAATCCTCCTGAACCGTCTCCAAAACCGAAGAACGTGTCACCCTTGCCAGGATCGCCGCCTGCGGGAGGGCCAGGGCGATCGCAGGGAGAACAAGTGACTTGAGGGCCGGAAGCCAACCTGCATCCCAGCCTGCAAAACCACCTGCACTGAACCAACCGAGTTTGACAGAGAACAACAAGATAAGGAGGATCGCGAACCAGAAATTTGGAATGGCGACCCCGAGCTGAGCAAAGCCCATGATGCTGGTGTCGCTCACTCTGCGATGCCTGGAGGCTGCCAGAACTCCTAAGGGAATTGCGATTCCTGTCGAGAGCAGAATGGCCAGAAGAGCAAGCGGCAGGGAAAGTTCGACCCGGTTGAGCAATAACTCCTGAACCGGTGTGTCATAGGTGTAGCTGCGCCCCAGATTTCCCTGCAAAACCTCACTAAGCCAGTTCAGGTAACGCACCGGTGCAGGAAGGTTCAGCCCCAGCTCAGTTCGGAGGGCCTGCAAAGTGTCGTCTTGGGCTCCAACCCCTAGGATCACGGCAGCCGGGTCTCCAGGCAGAATTTCAAGCAGGAGGAAGATCAGCAGGGAGGCTACGAGCAGGGTGATTATCAATGCCGCCAGCCTGCGCAGCATAAAAAAAATCATCGGTCAATGGACCTCAAAAGCAGGAATTCTCGATCCGGATTTTGAGATCTCAGTTTCTGGGTGAAAGGAACTTATCACGGATGAATGGGGCAAGCCGTGATCCCTGTTAGCCAAAGCTTGCCCCGAATGTGATTGACTACCAGGAAACCCCGGTCAGGTCATTAGCCTGGACAGGACTGTTTTCCCAGAGTCCGGAAAGACTGCTGTTCCAGATTCCGAGTTTTGCGAGTTGGAAAAGATAACCGTTGACAGCATCCTGTGCGATCACCGCCTGGGCAGCACCCATCAGGGCATAACGCTGCTTCGGTTCGGTTGTGACATTCAGCTGCTCGATGATTGAGTTGAATCCCGGATTTTGATAGAGGAAATAATAATCCGGGCGGGTGTAGATCCCAATGTCCATGGGTTCGGTATGGGAGACAATGGTCAGGTCGAAATCTTTGTTACGGAAGACCTGATCCAGCCACTGGGCCCATTCCACAGGAATCAGTTCCAGTTCGATGCCGGCCTTGGCCAGTTGTGCCTGGATCACCTCACCTCCTCGCCTCGCATACGTTGGCGGGGGAAGTTTTAGGGTCGCCTTGAAGCCATTTGGAAATCCTGCTTCGGCAAGCAGTTTTTTCGCTTTTTCGACATCATGAGGATAGAGTCCTTTCAGGTCGACATAGGCTGGATGATGCGGAGCGAAATGAGTGCCGATGGGAGTTCCATAACCAAACATCGCTCCATCGATGATCTCCTGGGCGTTCAATGCATGGGCTACTGCACGCCTGACCCGTAGGTCATTGAAAGGCGCTTTCTGGTTATTGGTGGAAAGGATGGTCTCGCCTTCAGTACTGCCTTCGACAACGCTGAAACGTGAGTCATTCTTGAATTGACCTGCCATTTCCGGTGCAGGAAAATTAGCAAAGGCGTCCACATCCCCTGCCATGATCGCTGCCACGGCGGCGGCGGCGTCCGGAATGAATTTAAAAGTCGCCGTTTTCAGTGCGGGTTTGCTTCCCCAGTAGTTCGGATTCGTTCCCAACTCAACCCGGTCACCACTGACCCAGCGTTTGAAGACGAATGGCCCGGTGCCGACCGGCTTGCTCTTGTTTCCTGCTGAACTGGCCTGGTCCACCATGACGGCATCCCCCCAACCCAGATTGAAAAGAAAGTGTCCCGTCGGGTTCTTGAGCGTGATCACTACCTTGTGACTGCCATCGGCAATCACTGTGGCAATGGGTTTGAAGAGGGCTTTCTGGGCGTTGACACTCCCTTCCGCCATGGCCCGTTTCAGAGAAAAGACAGCATCAGAGGCATCAAAGGCCGAACCGTCATGAAATTTGACTCCGCGTTGAAGCTGGAAGGTGTACTTCAGGCCATCCTTCGAAATATCCCAGGACTTTGCCAAGGCGGGTAAGACTTCTCCATTGCGGTTGATTCGGGTTAACCCCTCGAAAACATTGGCATAAACGACCTCATCAATCGCTGCTGCCGCACCTGCAGTGGGATCGAGGTGCGGCGGTTCCAGCACCATCCCCATGTTGAGGTGTGTTTTCGCTGCCTGCGCCTGGAATGCTACGATCAAGAAAGCAGCCAGGATGAGACCGAATTTTGTAAAGAAGGATTTAAGATGAATCATGAACATTCTCCTTGAAAAGATGTTTTGTGCTCGCGGATCAAAATTAAATTATTAACATCGCAATCCTCACAGATTCGTTGCAAAACCTCAAATCTGATCCGAGTTTCAGATTTTGTTGAGCTTATGGAAATCCCGGTAGGAAGGCCATCTTCCCAGACTTTCAGCCTCATAAACACCTCGGGGAATGGAACGCGCCACGCAGTCGGCTGCCATCATTCCCAATTTCAAGAGCCCTGCCGTGTCTCCTGGAGGATGTTCTTTTTCACCGGTGCAAATGACAAATAGCGTGTCCCCGTCATTTGGACAATGAGAAGGCCTGATTGCTCTTGCCAAACCGTCCTGAGCCATGATCGCTACTCTCAAAGCCTGTGAACGGGTCAGATCCACATTGAGAGCAACCACCATTAATGTCGTGTTGGTGACCTCCTGAAAAGTAGGATCAAGATCATAATTTAATGGTAGAGACTTTTCAGGATTCGGAGCAGGAAGGCCTCCGAATTCCCGGTTGCGCTCAAAAGGCCAGGCCCAGAACTCCGGTCTTTCCGGGAGAGTGACTGATCCGAAAGGGTTTGATATGGTCAGAGCACCCACCATCCTTCCATCATCATCGACCAGGGATACTGATCCGACCCCTCCTTTGAGTCTTCCTGCTTTTGCACCCGTGCCAGCCCCCAGGTTTCCCAAGCCGGGATCCCTTCCCGCAGAAGAAACCGCCTGAATCCCCATCTGATGATATTCCTTGGATCCGGTCCCCGACTTGTCACCGCCATTATTGAGATCGAAGATGCAGGCCGCAGGGACAATCGGCACCACCTGATCACCGCCGACAGGAAAACCACGTTTTTGTTCTTTCAACCAATCAGAAACCCCACAGGCAGTTTCAAGCCCTTGAACGGATCCACCGCTCAGGACCAGCGCATGAACATGTTCTACCAGGTTTTCCGGACGTAACAGTTCGGTTTCACGGGTGCAGGGTGCTCCTCCCCGACACTCCACAGCGGACACTGCAGGATGTTCAGGAAGCACCACGGTGACTCCAGTGATGGCTTTTTTATCATGGGCATGACCAACTTTGATTCCGGGGACATCGATGATGTGATTGGCAGGGCCTGGACGAATCATCTTGGAGAACTCCAAATCGGTTGTTTAAGAAAAGACAAATAAAGAATATTTGCTGCCTTGAACTTGAGAACGACCCGTCACCTGCATTGCTCTATGAAAACTCAGGCTTCAACCCCGAGCAGGTTGAGTGTGGCCAGGGCCATCACCTGTGAGGATTTCACCATGTCATCGATGACCACATATTCATCAGGCTGGTGGGCCAGGTCCAATATACCAGGACCATAAGCAATGCAGTCATGCAGATGGCCGATGCGTGCTATGTGCTTTTGATCGTAAGTCCCCGGGGATATGATTTTTTCCGGAATGGTATTTAAAACCACCCCGATTGCTTCCTCCACGGCTTTGACCACTGGTGCATCTCCCTCAGTCATCGTAGGATGAAACTCCATGATATCCTGCATTGAATAGCGAAAACCTGGACGGGTTCGGACCAACTCATCAAGTAATTCGCGTACCTCAGCTTTTACTTCTGCCAGGGATTCTTCAATCAGGAAACGCCGGTCGAGCACCATCCTGCAGGAATCAGGAACACAGGGACTGGGCATTCCTTCGAAAGACTCAGGTTCCCCACCATGAATCGCCTGTATGTTCAGTGTGGATCTCTTCGCTCCTTCCGGGACAACGGGCATTTTCGTCTGTTTTTTATCCAGCGCCGGATAAAGCCTTTGCTCCAGCAATTCGGCAAAAGCGGACATGTGCCGGATTGCACAATCCCCCAAAAAAGGCATCGAACCATGGGCGATCCGCCCATGGGTTTCTACCTGGGCCCACCAGGCACCACGATGACCGAGACAGATGCGGTCGACATTGAGTGGTTCTGGAATGATGACATGATCCACCCGGGGTTTTGAAAAATATCCCTCTTTCGCCAGATAGGCCACTCCCCCGTATCCTCCGGTTTCTTCATCGACGGTCCCTGAAAATTCGATGGCTCCCGGAAAAGGGATTCCTTCCTCCAGCAGACTTTCCAATGCGATCACGGATGCCGCAATGCCGCCTTTCATGTCACAGGTCCCACGGCCATACACCCGGCCCACCTTGACCACCGCGGCAAAAGGATCTTCTGTCCATCCTTTGCCGGCTACCACGACATCCAGATGTCCATTGAAATGTACACAAGGTCCAGGAGACTGGCCTTCCAGACGAGCTATCATGTTGGTTCTGGGATAACGATCCGTGTCTCCTGGGCTTCCCTCCGCACGATGATAACTGATCTCAAATCCGCGTTCCTTCAGACGCTTTCCCAAATGCCTTGCACAGTCAGTGTAAGCATCCCCCGGAGGATTCACCGTTGGAATCCGGACCAGTTCGCAGGTCAGATCCGTCAGTTCCTCGCGTTTTCCTTCAATCCTCTGCAGTAAAGAATCT
>Ga0187833_10001761_pt1 | contig 24183 bp, 24 predicted proteins | sample ETNtaG_37_FD_167968 | JGI IMG/M metagenome (GOLD analysis project Ga0187833, IMG submission 167968) | Marine microbial and viral communities from oxygen minimum zone, Eastern Pacific Ocean - ETNP2014_SV_400_PacBio MetaG (Illumina Assembly) | ecosystem: Environmental > Aquatic > Marine > Hypoxic...
TCATGAAAGAGAAGCTGAAATTATAGCAAATGCAGGAAAAAAAAGTTCAGTAATTATAACAACAAGTATTTCTGGACGAGGAGTAGATATAAAATTAGGTGGTAAAACTAATGAAGAACAAAACCAATATAAACAAGAAATTAAATCTCTAGGCGGATTATTTGTCGTAGGAACTGAAAGAATGGAAAGTAGACGAGTAGATAATCAGGCACGGGGGCGTTCTGGAAGACAGGGAGATGAAGGGAATTCAATATTCTATGTTAGTTTAGAAGATGATCTAATGAGAATATTTGGCTCTGAGTCTATGAATAACATTCTTCAAAAACTTGGCTTAAAAGACGGCGAAAGCATAGACCACCCTTGGATCAATAAAGCCCTAGAAAGAGCTCAGCAAAAAGTAGAAGCAAGAAATTTTGACATAAGAAAAACTTTGTTAAAATTTGATAACGTTCTGAATGATCAAAGACATGTAATTTTTAGCCAAAGATATAATATTATAAATGGCAAAAAAGCTTTTAATTATGCCGATTATTTTTTAGATGAAATAATTTCACATCTATTAGAACTAAAAAATAAACTTTTATCAAACCCTAAAAATAGTGAATTCACAACTCAAGTAAAGTCAATAATAGGTAAATCTTTCAACGATGATGAGGTAAATAATATTTTAGAAATTAAAGACCAAGAATTTAAAAATAAAATAAAAGATAAATTTAAAGAAAAAAGAGAGGAAAGAAAAAAATTTTTAGGCGAAGATGAGGCAGAACAAATTGAAAAAAGAATTTTTTTACAGTTAATAGATCAAAACTGGAAATCACATATTCAATATCTTGAACAACTTAGAGGTGTAATTGGGCTTAGATCTTATGGCCAAAGAGATCCATTAATTGAATACAAAAAAGAAGCTTTTTCATTATTTGAAAATTTATTGAATAAATTAAAAACTGATTTTATAACAATATTATTAAATCTAGTAGTTGTTGAACAACCTCAATCCATAAACTCATCTAGTGAAACCATTTCATCAAATCCTAAATGTCTTCTATTAATGAAGAAAGGTCAAAAGATATCTAGAAACGAAAAATGCTCTGCTACTGGAAAAAAATTTAAACAATGCTGTGGTGCGTTATGATAAATAGATGACTAACGCTAAAACAAAAAATCCAATAAGAAATAAAATATATTTTTTATTATTGTCTAATTTATTTTTTATTTTATTCAATAAAGATAGTTTCATAGACAAATTATCAGAAAACACTGAATAACTTGTAAATCCTTTACTTCTACCTATTGACAAAAATTTATCTTTTCTTTGCTTCAAAATTTCATCCTTATTCATATTTTCAAAAGTTTCTAAATTTTTCCTTATAGAATTTCTAACATTATCCAAAATTAAATCTCTATCTCTATGAGCGCCACCAGTTGGTTCTGGAATAACTTCATCAATAATTCGTAAATCCAAAAGATCTTTAGAAGATAATTTCATTGCTATAGATGCTTCCAATGTTTTTTTTGGATCTCTCCATAAAATAGTTGCACATCCTTCTGGAGAAATTACAGAATAGATTGCATTTTCTAACATTATAACTTTATTAGATGAGGCAAGAGCAATTGCACCTCCAGAACCGCCTTCTCCAATAATTACCGAAATAGCTGGAACAGTTAATTCCATGCAGCATTCTATTGATTTTGCAATAGCCTCTGCTTGACCTCTTTCTTCAGCGCCCACACCAGGATATGCTCCAGGTGTATCTATGAACGAAACAACTGGAATTTTAAATTTATTTGCAAGTTTCATTAGTCGAATTGTTTTTCTATAACCCTCTGGCATCATCATTCCAAAATTTCTTTCAATTCTTGATTCCAAATTTTCACCTTTTTCTTGACCAATAACTAATACAGATTTTTTTTCAAATTTTCCAAATCCAGCTAATACAGATTTATCTTCTCCATAAAACCTATCTCCAGAGAGAGCAATAAAATCTTCAAATAAATTTTCAATAAAAAATTTTGCTTTGGGTCTATCTTCATGTCTTGCAACAAGAGTTGTTTGCCAAGGATCTAAATTAGAATAAATGCTTTGCAACTTATCATCTATTTCATTTTGTAATTTAGAAATTTTGCTTGTATTTACTTCTGATAAGCCGCCTTGGTTATATGGATCTTTTAACTGATCTAACTCTGATTCTAGGTTTTTAATATCTGTTTCAAAATTAAGATAGTTTTTCATTTAAAAAGTTATTTATTATAATTAAAAAAGGCAATATAGTGACATAAATAATTATTTTTTTTATTATTGGGAGAGATCACTAAGTATTGTGGCGCCGAAGGAGCAACCACCCCGGAAACTCTCAGGCAAAAGAACCGTTCATATTAACTCTGGAAAGAGAATAATTCTCTCCGAAGGAGCAAAACTCTCAGGCAAATAGACAGAGGGGGCAAAGAGTTAATGTATGAAAGAAAAATATATAAAAATTAAAAATCTCTCTATTTCAGAAAAATTACTAAATTTTGTAAATAATGAGCTATTGCCTAAAACCAAAATAAATAAAGAAAAATTTTGGAATGGATTTAATAAATATGTTCACGAACTAACACCTAAAAATAAAACACTATTAGAAACTAGAGAAAAATTACAAAAAACAATAGATGATTGGCATAAAGATAGAAAAGGTGAAAAATTTGATCTAAAAAAATATACACAATTTTTAAAAAAGATTGGCTATTTAAATAAAACAGGAAAAAATTTTAAAATAAAAACAAAAAATATAGATGCGGAAATAGCAAAAGTTTGTGGTCCTCAACTTGTGGTACCAATCTCAAATGCGAGATATGCTCTTAATGCAAGCAATGCAAGATGGGTTAGTCTCTATGACTCTTTATATGGTACAGATATAATTCCTGAAACAAAAGGAGCAGCGCGCGGAAAAATTTATAATCCAATAAGAGGGCAAAAAGTAATAGAGTATGCTCGAAATCTTTTGGATAAATATGTTCCATTAAAAGATAAAAGCTGGAAAGATATATCTGAAATTCCTAAAATTAATAATAATAAATTAAACTTAAAACTAAAAAATCCAAAACAATTTGTAGGGTACGCCAAAAAATCTAGCAACTTATCTTCGCTTCTATTAATAAACAATAACCTTCATATTGATATTATATTTGATTTGGATGGAACACTTGAAGTTAATAATTCAGATGGCAATCAAGACAAAGCTTCAATACATGATATTTTTTTAGAGTCTGCTATCTCAACTATTTGTGATCATGAGGATAGTATAGCGGCAGTTGATGCAGAAGATAAAGTTCTTGGATATAAAAATTGGCTAGGTTTAATGAAGGGTAATTTAATTGTGGAATTTCAAAAAAAAGGAAAAAGATATTTAAGAAAATTAAATTCTGATAGAAATTATATATCTCCAACTGGGAAAAAAATTAAATTACATGGTAGAGCTTTATTATTAAATAGAAATGTTGGTCATCTTATGACTAATCCTGCTATTCTTTTAAAAGATGGATCGGAATGCCCAGAAGGAATCCTTGATGCTTTTATAACATCGGCTGCTTGTCTTCATGATTTTAAAAGAAAAGGAAATTCAAGAACAAAATCTATTTATATTGTTAAACCCAAAATGCATGGGCCCGAAGAAGCTGCTTTCACTAATTTAATTTTTTCTAAAGTTGAAAAATTACTAAATTTAAAAAAATTTACAATTAAATGTGGAATAATGGATGAAGAAAGAAGAACGTCAACAAATTTAAAAGAATGTATTAGATCTTTAGAAAATAGAGTATTTTTTATAAACACAGGTTTTCTAGATAGAACTGGAGATGAAATGCATACTTCTATGGAAGCTGGTCCTATGATTAAAAAAGGAGATATGAAATCATCGAAATGGATAGCTGCTTACGAAAATAATAACGTAGATATTGGGCTTGCTTGTGGATTTTCAGGTAAGGCTCAAATAGGAAAAGGTATGTGGGCAATGCCAGATTTAATGGCCAATATGATGGAACAAAAAATTGCCCATCCTATGTCAGGAGCTAATTGTGCTTGGGTACCAAGTCCTACAGCAGCAGCATTACATGTTCTTCATTACCATGAAGTTGATGTATTTTCTAAACAAAAAAAATTATTCAATAGAGAGCCAGCAAAACTTTCTGATCTTCTTGCTATTCCTATTGCAGATAGAGTCAATTGGTCAGTAGAAGAAATTAATAGAGAAATTTCAAATTCTGCACAAAGTATTTTGGGTTATGTAGTTCGTTGGATTGATCATTCTGTAGGCTGTTCTAAGGTGCCAGATATAAACAACATTGGTTTGATGGAAGACAGGGCAACACTTAGAATATCTTCGCAACATATTGCTAATTGGTTACACCACGGAATTTGCAGTAAAAAACAAGTCTTAGAAATTATAAAAAAAATGGCAAAAATTGTAGATGACCAAAACAAAGATGATCCTGCTTATAGTCGATCAGGAAGATCTGGTTATGAAAATATGTCACCAAATTTTGATAAGTCAGTTGCTTTTAAAGCAGCTTGCGAATTAGTTTTTCACGGTAGAACACAACCTTCTGGTTATACTGAACCAATTCTACATAATAATAGGCTTCTTAAAAAAAATTAATCTGAATTATTTTCTATTGCTTTTCTATTTTTGAAAGCAGAAATTAATGTACCATCATCTAGATTTTCTATTTCACCACCAACAGGCAAACCTTGTGCAAGTTTTGAAATTTTAACATTCATATTTTTTAAACTGTCTTGAATGTAAAATGCAGTTGTTTGACCTTCCACAGTTGCGCTAGTTGCCAATATAACTTCTTCAATGTTATCTTTTTTTACTCTTTCAACTAAAGAATTAATTAACAAATCTTCTTTTCTTAGGCTGCCAGATGAAGAAATAGTTCCGCCTAAAATATGAAAGTATCCCTGATAAATGCTAGAACTCTCAATACTCCATTGATCTGCAATATTTTCAACAACACAAATTTTATTATACTTACTTTTAATATTTTCGCAGCTATTGCAACCTTTTGAATTAGATTTTAATGAACCACAAATTTTACATCTAGAAATATTTTTATATACTTCGGCTAAAGCTTTCGTCATAGGCTTCATCAGCTCTTCTCTATTTTTGATTAACTTTAAAACAATTCTTTTGGCTGACTTAGGTCCTAAACCGGGAAGTTTTGAAATTAACTTAACCAACTCATCTATCTCAGAAATATTTTGCATTAAATTATATTGGCCATTTAAAGCCAGGTATTCCAAATCCACCAGCAGCTTTGGAAATTTCCTCTGAGGTTTTTGTTTTTATTAGAGATTTTGCGTTACTATGAGCTGCTTTAATTAAATCTTCAATTATAGTTTTTTTTTCTTTTAAAATTTCTGGGGACAAATCTAATTTCACTATTTCTCCATCGCCATTAAGGGTTATTTTAACCGAATTTCCACCAGCAATACCTTCAGCTTCTATACTTTTGATTTTTTCCTGGCTCTCTTTCATTTTAGATTCTAATTCTTTTGCCTTATCAAGTATTTTAGTAAAATCAGTCATTACCTTCATCTTTAATTTCAACATCAATTAATTCAGCATCAGGAAATTTTTCTAACATTTTTTTGTAAGCTTCACTTTTTTTTGCTTCTAATAACAATTGTTTTTTATTTATTTCATTTCTTTGTTTTTTTGATGGTTGTCCGCTTTTTTTAGAAAAAGTGATAATCCATCTTTCATTTGTCCATTCGAACAACTTTAATGATAAATCTTTAACAAAATCTTTGTCTAAATTTTCATTAAATGAAATTTCAACTCTTTGATTTTCAAAATTAACTAAGTTAACATTCTTTTCAAGCTCATATTTTAACTTAAGTTCTTTTTTTAGATTACACATATCAATTAAATCATCAAAATTGTTAATTTTGTCTTTTCTCTTTTTTTCAATTATTTGGAATTTAGGGTTAACATTCTCTTCTTGTGAAATATTTTTAATTTGACTGATAATTTTATTTTTTACTCCTAATTTCTCATCATTTTTATTGATTTTAATTTCTGCGTTATTATTTAAATTTTTCGAAATTAAATCATCATTTAATTGATTATTTGTCTCAATTTCTTTTTTTGGTATATCAATTAAATACATCAATCTAATTAAAAACATTTCAATTGATAAATTTTGATTTGAAACAACTTCTAATTCATCTAGAGTTTTAATTGTGAACTGCCAAAATATTACTAAAGTTTGTGGGCTAATATCTTTAGCAAGGAGCTCTATTTTCTTAAATTCTTCGTCATTTAAAGAAAAATTAGTACCTTCAATCTTTAGTGAAGTTATATTTTTAAAATAATAGAGTATTTCTAAAAAATCATTTAAAAAAGTTTTTGGCTCAACTCCTTGATCATATAATGATCTATAAATTTTAATTACATCTTCTTCTTTTCCTTCAAATAATAATTTAAATAAATCAATTAAATAACTTTTGTCAAAATAACCAAATATTTTTTGTGCAAATTTTAAATCTGATTCTTTATTATTAGATTGGCTGATTAAGATTCTATCTAGAAGTGATAGCGCATCTCTTACAGAACCTTCTGATATTTTTACAATTAATTTAAGAGCATCATCGGTAACTTTACCATTTTCTTTATCTTTAACTTTATTAATAAACTCAAATAACTCCTTTGATTTAATTCTAGATAAATCAAATCTTTGACATCTTGAAATTATTGTAACTGGTATTTTTTTAATTTCTGTTGTTACAAAAATAAATTTTAAATATTTGGGTGGTTCTTCAAGAGTTTTTAGCAATGCATTAAAAGCTTGTTTGCTAAGCATGTGAACTTCATCAATTATAAATATTTTATATTTTGCTGAAGTTGGTCCATACCTTGAAAATTCTATCAAATCTCTAACATCGTCTACACCAGTTTTGCTTGCTGCATCCATCTCAAGAACATCAATATGATTTGAATTACTAATTGCCTCACAATTCTCACACAATTTATCTTTGCAAATTTTGTCTATTCCATTTAAACAATTTAATGATTTTGCTACAATTCTGGCAATTGTTGTTTTTCCAACACCTCTTATTCCTGTAAATAAATACGCGTTAGGTGTTTTGTTGGACTTAATAGAATTAGAAATTGTCTCTGCTATAACATCTTGGCCTATCAAATCATCAAAAACTTGAGGTCTATATTTTAAAGCTAGTACTTTTGAATTTTTGTTCATTTTATCAAAGAGGAGACTAGAACCTGAGAAACTGTCTCTACGATTGCTTCCGTTAGGATCTGATCGGTTTCAAGCAGCTCTCACCTCTAGCCTCCAGAACCTATTATAACAGTAATGATTTCTATTCTACAAGAAAAGTAAAAAAATTATTTTTCTCTATATTTGTCAGCAGCAAAAACACCTAGTACGTGAAAATCCTGACAGTGAAGACCCAAATCTTCCAAAGATTTTTTAACTTTCGGATCTTCTATATGGCCATCTAAATCACATAAAAAAAAATAAGAAGTAAAAGAGTTTTTTTCTGGATAGCTTTGAAGTTTTGTTAGGTTTACACCATTAATTGCGAATCCGCCTAACGATTGATAAAGGGCTGCTGGCTTACTTTTTAACTTAAACAATATAGATGTAATGAATTTTCCTTCATGCTTATCTGGCTGTTGAACTCTGTTACCCATAATTAAAAAACGTGTAGCATTTCCTTTTTCATTTTCAATATTTTTTGCAATTATTTCTAAATTGTAAATTTCTGCGCTAAGTTTTGAAGCTATTGCCGCTTTATCTTTCTTTTTAGTTTTAGATATTAATTCTGCAGATCCTGCTGTATCTGCATGTATATTAGCTATAAGTTTGTTGTTATTAATAAATTTTGAGCATTGTGATAAAGCTTGAGCATGTGAAAATACATTTTTTAAATCTTTAACCCTAGTACCTTTCATTCCTAATAGATTATGTTCTATCTTAAGAAAATGTTCAGCATATATATTCAATCTATATTTAAAAATTAAATATTCAATTCCAATACTTCCCGTTGTCCTATTTGACTCTGGAATAATAATTCTTAGTTCATCATTTTTTTTAGCTTGCTCAAAACATTGATCAAAAGTTTTACAAGATATAATTTCTGCGTTTGGATAAATTTGAAGTGCAGCTAAGTGAGAATATGCTCCGGGAGATCCTTGATATAGTATTTTCATTTTAAGATTTATATTCTAAAATTTTTTTTAATGCCAGATAATCTTCCATAGTATCTACTCCAATTGAAGAAAATTTTGCTAAGGCAACATTAATTTTAATATCATTATCTGTCGCTCTTAATTGCTCTAACTTATTTTTAATTTCATTTTTTGACTGTTCTAATTTAACAATTTTTTCCAAAATTTCAGTTTTATAAGCATATATGCCAATATGATGAAAAACATTCCCGTTTTCTGATTGATCAATTTTTCTTTGAAATTTTAAAGCTAATGGAAAATTTTGACTATCAAGCTTTGTTTCTGTAATTACTTTAACAATATTTTCTTTTTTTAAAATAGATTGATCTTTTATTTTTAAGGCCAAGGTTCCAATTTCAGAGCTATTTTTTTTAACTAGTCGATCTAAGTGTTTAAGGTCATCAATATTAATATCTGGTTCATCTCCTTGTAAATTAATTATGTAATCTACGTCTTTTAAATTTAATTTTTTAAAACATTCAAAAATCCTATCAGAACCTGTTTTATGATTTTTACTTGTAAGAATCGCTTTGCCTCCATTTTTCTCTACATCATCTACAATTTCTTTATCTTCAGTAGCTACATAAGTTTCGCCTATTTTTGATTCTTGCGCTTTTTTTACAACATGAGAAATAATTGATAAACCATTGATCTTTAGTAGTGGCTTTCCAGGCAAACGAGTTGCTGAGAGTCTTGAAGGTATTAAAATTAATGTTTTAGGCATTGTTTAGCTCATCCATTTATGCGTCCATGAGACGCAAATAATTCAATTAAAAAACTTAAGTATTTTACGAATTAACATGTTATATGACCATTTAATTATTATTAAAATGAATTCTTTTGAAATAAATAAACTAGTTGCAGCAATTTTAGTGACAATATTAATTGTTTTTGGAATAGGTAAAATTTCGGACATAATATTTAACGTAAAAAATAATAATGTGGTTGCGTATAAAGTGGAAATTCAAGAAGGATCTTTGGTCTCTTCAACTGAATCTTCTGTGGATTTATCAAGTCTTTTGGCCTTAGGAGATGTTGCACATGGAGCAAAGGTTTTCAAAAAATGTTTATCTTGCCACTCTATAAATAAAGGCGGTAAAAATAAGATAGGACCCAAATTATATAATGTTGTTGGAAGAGCGGCTGGATTTATTACTGATTATAAATACTCAAAAGCTCTAAGCTCTTACAGCAAAAATTGGTCATTTGAAGAGTTAAATGGTTTTTTATTAAAACCTTCTAAATGGATAAAAGGTAATAAAATGAGTTTTGCAGGATTAAAAGATGACAAAGATAGAGTTTCAATAATTTTATATTTAAATCAAAATGGCGAAAATCCTCAACCGTTACCACAATAATTTACAATTTATCTAAACAATATAATAAAATACTTTTTTGAACGTAAACTCTGTTTAGAGCTTGCCGCCAAACTTTTGAATGTTTTCCTAAAAAAACCTCATTAGAGACTTCAGAACCTCTTGGTAAGCAGTGAAGAAAAATTACATCTCTTTTTGCACAGTTTATTATTTTTGAAGTAACTTGAAATTTTTTAAAATCTTTAATCTTTTTAGCTTTATTAATTTTATCATTCATTGATATAACCTTATCTGTAAATATTACATCAGCATTATTTGCTGCTTTTTTCGCGTCATTAAATATATAAATTTTTCCTCTATTTTTTTTTGCCCACCTTAATAAATGTTTTTTTGGTTCATATTTTTTTGGACATCCAATATTTAAATTAAATGAAAATTTAACTGAAGCTGCAATTAAACTATTAATAACATTATTATTTGCATCTCCAATCCAACATATATTTAATTTTGAGATAAGTTTTTTTTTAATTTCTTCAATAGTAAATATATCTGAAAGAATTTGTGTTGGATGTGAAGATGGACTTAAACCATTAATAATTGGAATATTTATATGTTTTTTAAATTCTTTTAATTTTTTATCGCTATCAGTTCTCAACATAAACGCATTTCCATAAGTAGATAAAATTTTTGCTGTATCTGCTAAAGATTCATCTTTTGCTAAGTGTAACTCATCAGGTCTTAAAGTTAATGTCCCTCCGCCTAACTGTTTAATTGCAAGGTAAAAACTTAGTCTTGTTCGTGTACTAGATTTTTCAAACATTTGAATAAGAAATTTTCCTTTTAAAGGACTATTTTTATCTACATCTAAAATATTAAGATTTTTTCTTTTTTTTTTTCTTTTTTTTGCATCTAAAATTATTTTTCTAAGGTCAGAAACTGGAATATCTTTAATATTTATAAAATGTTTCACAGATTATTTATACTCTTCACAAGTTTTTTTTAATATTTCTATTCCTTCATCGATCTCTTCTTTGGTAACTATTAATGATGGTAAAAGCCTAATCACATTTTCGCCTGCCTTAACCACTATTAGTTTGTTTTTTAATAACAATCTTACAAAGTTTGAAGGATCATCCTGCATTTTAAGCCCAATCATTAAACCTCTCCCCCTAATCTCAGAAATAATTTTTGGAAAATTTTTTTGTAAATTGCTAAGTTTTGCAAAAAAATATTTAGACACTTCATAAATATGTTCATCAAAGTTTTTTTTGGTAATTACATCTAAAACTGTATTAGCAAGTGACATGGCAAGCGGTGAACCTGCAAAGGTAGAACCATGACTTCCAATTCCCATTGATTTAGCTACTTTTTTTGTAAATAAACAACCTCCGGCTGGATATCCTCCAGCTACTGCTTTTGCAAAAGGAACTATGTCTGGTTTTATTCCCGAGTATTGATAAGCAAAAAACTTTCCACTTCTATAATATCCACTTTGGATTTCATCACAAATTAATAACATTTTTTTTTCATCACAAATTTTTCTTAAACCTTGCAAGCATTGCTCTGGTATTACTTTAACCCCAGACTCTCCTAAAATAGTTTCACAAAGTATTGCACAAGTCTTGTCTGTAATTTTGTCATTTAACTGATCATGATTTCCAAAATCAAATTGATCAAAATTTTTTAATAAAGGAAAACCCTCAGTATGCTTTGGATTGTTCCCAGCAGATATAGTTCCTATGGTTCTTCCATGAAAACTATTTTTTATACATAAAATTCTATTTTTTTCCTTTTCTCCAATAGAGTAATAATATTTAATAGCTGCTTTTATTGCAAGTTCTGTTGCTTCTGCTCCTGAGTTTTGAAATCCGACTGCATCAAATCCAGTAATTTTACATATTCTTTCTGCAAATTTTTCCTGTTCTTGAATTAAAAATAAATTACTAATATGCCAAGGTTTTTCTGAATTTTTTTTTATGGATTGAACTAAATCTGGATGATTATGCCCTAAAGCATTAACAGCAATTCCTTGAACAAAATCTAAATATTTTTCATTTTTGTCATTAAATAAATAACTTCCATTACCTTTAACAAAGTTTTCTCTAACTGATCTTGCATATGTTCCTAGAACGTAACTCATAATCTAATTAAGATTTAATTTTATACCCTTTTTTATACAATATGTATGCAATAAGCCAAATTATAATGGAAAGTAGACTTAAATAAATTAATCCAAATTTTAAAGATCCATCCATATTATTTATAAAAGCATATCTAAATCCATCAATCATATGAAAAAAAGGATTGTAATAACTTAATGTATTTAATAAATCAGGCAATCTGTCTATTGAATAAAATGTTCCTGAAAGAAAGGACAATGGAACAATAATAAAATTGGTTGCAGTTGCCATATGATCAAATTTATCTGCCCAAAGTCCTGCTATAAAACCAGCAGCACCCATTATAAAAGAGCTTAAAAATAGATATATAAAAAAAATTAAATAATTTTTGATTTCAATTTCAATCATTATTGAAAAAATAATTATTGATATTACAGAAATAAATAATGCTCTTGTTGCTGATGCAAAAATTATCGATAAGCTTACCTCACTAGCAGAAAGAGGTGCTCCAACTAAATCAACTATATTGCCCATCACTTTTCCCATCAGCAAAGAAGAGGAGGAATGAGAAAATGCTTGTTGAATAATTTGCATTGCAATTAGCCCGGGTGCTAAAAATTCTATAAATGGAACTCCTAAAACATCAGGTCTATCTTTACCTATTGCTAAAGAAATAACCGATAAAAACAAAATAGAAGTTACAATAGGACCAATTATTGTTTGTCCAAATACTGATAAAAATCTAAGCGTTTCTTTTAAATATAGAGTGTAAGCCCCAACCCAATTAATACTAAATCTTTTAACTCCAACCTGATACTTGTTATATAATTCAACCATAAGTTATTACTCTTAAACTTTTTTTTTGATTATTGTTAAAAAAACCAAAAAAATACTTGTTTTATTTTTGTTTGTATGTGTATCTGCATCTTGTTATGAAAACAATAATACATACTAAATATAGTAAATGAGCTGGACAGAAGAAAAAGTAGAAAAACTTAAAGAATTATGGGGCAAGGGAAATACTGCTAGCCAAATAGCAGAAATTATTGGTGGTATAAGTAGAAATGCTGTGATTGGCAAAGCTCACAGACTAAATCTGTCAGCCAAAATTAAAAAAAGATCAGTCTTGTCCAATCAAATCAGTAATGAAAAATTTGATAGTGCAAATATAAAAAAGCAAGGAAGAAAAGATAAATTTAAATCATTTCTTTTAGATAAAAATTTTGAACCTGCAAAAAATTTAAATCTTGAAGAATTAAATGATCAAACATGTAAGTATATGGAAGGACACCCAAATGAACATAATGCATCATTTTGTGGAAGAAAAACTGTAGAAAAATTTTCTTATTGCCCATTACATTTAATGATTGTGTTTCAACCTAAATGCAAAAAAGAGGATTTAACCGATAAAGAAGATGATGCTACTCAATTTATAGCAAAAAAAATTCAGTCAGCTTAAGAAAAGCTAAATATTTTATATAATACCCCTAAGAGAAATTTAAATTCTATTTTTTTGTTTTACAAAAAATGATCATTTAATAGACTTATAAATTGCCAAAGCTAAAAAATAAATAAGATAACTAAGTAAGATATTTTTTTTTAAGATAAATTTAATTTATATTTAAATTTATTTAGAGTATTCACCACCATCTTTCCACATATAACAATATTTTGCTACTTCTTCTTCAAATTTAAGTTTGGGCTCTAACCCAATATCAAAGTTAGATTTATATTTTCCAGACAATATATTGTTATAATTTAAAAGTTTTAATTGATCTAAAGTCAACAAAGGTTTTGGAAACATTTCTAATAATCTTGCCATGATTTTTCCAATCATCAATGGCAATGGAACTAAAATTTTATTTTTATTGATTAATTGTAAAAGTTTTTGAAGAATTTCTTTAAAAGAGTATTCCTGTAAACCAACGCATTCGATAATTTCTGAAGATATATTTTTTTCAATTATATGTAAAATAATATCTGAAATTTCAGATACGTGTATTGGAATAAATTTTGTTTTACCATTATAGTAAAGAGGAAAAAAAGGTAGCAGGTTTAACATTGTCATAAAACTAGTTGTAAAATTATCATCAACTGAATAAATAACTGATGGTCTAAGAATTGTAGCTTGTTCAAAATTTTCCTTAATTTTTTGCTCTCCATCTAATTTACTTTTTGCATATTTGCTGTCTTTAGCTTGATCGATTCCAAGTGCAGAAATATGAATAAATTGATCTAGATTATTTTCTTTACAAATTTTTGATATTATTGATGGAAAATTTACGTGAATATTTTGAAATGTGTTATTACGCTTTTCAAACAATATTCCAATTAAGTTTATACATATGTCTTTTCCTTTTATTAAATTTTTTAAATTTTCTTGATCAAAAATATTTTTTTCAATAACCTCTAAATATCCTGGATTTCCTTGAGTCTTTAATACATAACCCTTTTGATGAATGTTTCTAGTTACTGCAGTAACCATGTGATTATTTTTGGTCAATCTTCTTACTAAATGACGACCGATTTGCCCTGACCCACCGAATACTAGAATATTTTTTCCTATCATATATATATAATTAAAATGAATTTAGATATTAAGTTACATAAGCAGGACTTACCAGATGATTTAAAACTAGGCAATAGCGTGAGTTTAGACTGCGAGATGGCAGGCTTGAATGTCAACCGAGATCTTCTTCATTTAGTGCAAATATCAACCGGAAATTCTGATGCGCACATTATTCAATTAAATAGATCTAACTACAAAGCTCCAAACCTTGTTAAACTATTACAAAATAAATCAATAAAAAAAATTTTCCATTTTGCAAGAGCAGATCTAGCTTTTATTTCTCGATATTTAAAAACAGATGTTCAAAATATAGATTGTACTAAAATTAAATCCAAACTTTGTAGAACATATACTGATAAACATGGCTTAAAAGAATTAATTAAAGAATTTATTGGAATAGATATTAGCAAACAATACCAGAGTTCTGATTTTGGGGGAGAATTAAGTCAAGCCCAATTAAAATATTGTGCCAATGATGTTATACACCTTCATAAAATAAACAATTCTTTAAACCAAATATTGTTGAGAGAAAATAGAATGAAGCTGTACGAAAATACAATAAATTTTATTCAAACAAGAGTTGAACTTGATCTTAAATCTTTTAAAGAGGATATTTGGGCACATTAATGAAAAAAACAAATTTTCAATCAATAGCTAAAGATGTCATTCAAACAGAAATTAAATCATTAAATAAATTAAAATCTAGTATTGATAATTCATTCAATAAAGCTGTTGAGGCAATAATTAATTGTAAAAATGGAAAAGTTATAATTTCTGGAATAGGAAAGAGCGCAATCATTGGTAAAAAAATATCATCTACTCTAGCTTCTGTTGGAATCCCATCTTTTTTTGTAGATGCCGCATCATGTTCACACGGAGATTTAGGTCAAATAAGTTCTAACGATGTTTTAATTCTTATTAGTTTTAGTGGAGAAAGTGGTGAATTAAAAAATATTATTCAATTTGCAAAAAGAAACCGAAAAATTATTTTGATAGGAATTGTTTCAAAAAAAAATTCTATTCTATATAAAGCATCAAATATAAAATTGCTTATACCCCAAGTAACAGAGGCTGGACCTGGAAATATTGTTCCAACTTCTTCTACAATCGTTCAATTAAGCTTGGGTGATGCGTTAGCAATTGCAACTATGCAATATAGAAATTTTGGAAAACTTGATTTTAAAAAATTTCATCCAGGTGGAACTTTGGGAACAAAATTAAAAACTGTTGAAGATTTAATGATAAAAGGTAAAAAAATTCCTTTTATTGGGGAAAATGTTTTAATGAGAGATGCATTAAAAGTAATAACTAGAAAAAATTTAGGAGTTTTAGTTGTAATTAACAAAAAACGTTTAACAAAAGGAATCATAACTGATGGAGATTTAAAACGAGCAGCAAAAGAAAATGATAATTTTCAAAACATTTTAACAAAAAATGTTATGAAACTTAAACCTATTAGTGTTGAAAAAGATATGTTGGCTGCTGAAGCTCTATCGGTAATGACTTCAAAAAAAAAAATTACAAGTCTTTGTGTTCATAATAGAAAAAATAAAAATAAAACCATAGGACTAGTACATATTCACAATATATTGGATGCAAATATTCAATAAATGCAAATAAAAACCATTGTCCAATTTTTTTTAATTATATTAATTGTAATCATTTCAATTTTATTTTTTTATAATTATCTTGGAGAAGAAAAAAAAATTAAGGAGTCGAATTATGAAAAAAAATTTGATATCGAATTAAAATCTACCGATAAATCTATAAATTTTTTAGAAAACTTAGAATATAAAACAATTGATAAGGATGGAAATGGATACTTACTTAGAGCTAAATATGGAGAAACACTAATTGACAGACAAAACACGTTATTATTAAAAGAAGTTGATGGGCAAATTAACTTAAAAGATAAATCAACAATTTATATCTCTTCAAAATATGCAAATTATAATAAAAATAATTTCGATACTAATTTTTTTACTAATGTTGTTGTTGTTTATGAAGACAGTATTGCAAAAAGTGACAACTTTGATATATTTTTTTCAAATAATGGTGCAACAATGTATAATAATGTTTATTATACTAATAGCTTTCTTAACTCAAAAGCAGATAAAATAGATGTTGATTTGGTAAGTGGTGATATAGATATAAGCATGTATGATGAAAATGAAAAAATAAAAATAATTAGAAAGTAAAATGGCTATTGTAAAAAAATTTCGAATAACAACCTTTAAGAAAGAAATACAAAAAGTTTCACTAAAAAATATCTCTTTATCATTCAATAAAAGACAAATATTAGAAGATGTTTCTTTTTCAATTAGAGAAGGAGAAATTTGTGGTTTACTCGGTCCTAATGGTGTTGGAAAATCTTCTCTGTTTAATATTATTATTGGTCAACTAACACCTGACTTCGGAAAAGTTATAATTGATCAAAAAAATGTAACAAATATACCAATATACAAAAGGGCAATAGATTTTGGAGTGAGTATAGTTCCTCAGATGGGAGGAATATTTTCTGATTTATCATGTTTTGAAAATTTGCTTGCCATAGGTGAAATTATTATTAAAAAAAAAGATGAACAGTTATTTAATGTTGAAAAAATGATTTCAAAATTTCAATTAGAAGCTGTCAAAAATATAAAAGCCAAATACTTATCTGGAGGACAAAAAAAAAGAGTTTGTATAGCTATGGCTTTATTAACAAATCCAAAATTAATTTTAATGGACGAGCCATTTCAAGGCTTAGACATAATTTCAACACGAGATCTGCAAGAAACAATAGTAAATCTTCAAACTGAAGATAGTACTAGATCATGCATCATATCGGATCATGCGGCACGTGATCTGCTCGCAATTAGCGATAGAGCTATAGTCTTGGCAAATACAAAAATTATAGCAGACGGAAAGCCATCAGAATTACTTAATAATGAAAAAGCTAAATCTTTATATTTTGGAAGTAGTTTTCAAATTTATTAATTTATAATGAAAAAGTATGTCCTGATTAATGGCAAAATCAAAAAATTTAAAAAAAAAATTACTGTTAGTGCTGATAAAAGTTTATCTATAAGGTGGGTTTTAATGGCTGCTCAAGCTGTTGGAAAATCTATAGCTTATAATCTTCTAAATTCTGAAGATGTAAATAATGCATTAATTGCAGTAAAAAAACTTGGAGTAAAAGTAATTAAAAAAAAAAATCTTTGCCAAATAAATGGTGTGGGCCTTAATGGTTTTTCATTAAAAAATAATACAATTATTGATGCTGGAAACTCAGGAACTTTAGCGAGATTAATTTTTGGAGTATTGGCTAAATCAAATAAAACAATAATATTAAAAGGAGATAAAAGCCTTTCAAAAAGGGATTTTTCAAGAGTTATCAAACCTCTAAAAAAATTTGGGTTAATATTTAAATCAAACAAAAATAATTTGCCCCTAAAATTTAAAGGAACAAATTATTTAACTCCTATTAAATATAAAGAACTAAAAGGAAGTGCACAAGTCAAATCATGTATTCTTCTTGCGGCCCTTAATACACCAGGAAAAACAATAATTAGATGTTTTCCGTCCAGAGATCACACTGAAAGATTATTTAAATTTTTAAATCTACCAATAAAAATAAAAAAAAATAAAAAATATGAAATAATAGAATTAAGAGGGCAAAAACAATTTAGTGGATTTAATTACAGAATTCCAGGAGATATAAGCTCAAGTGCTTTTTTTATTGTTCTCACATTATTATCAAAAAATTCAGAAATCAAAATAAAAAATATAAACATAAATAAATCAAGAACTGGAATAATTGAAATATTGAAAAAAATGAATGCTAAAATTAAATTAAAAAATAAAAAAATATATAATGGAGAAGAAGTATCAGACATTGTGATTAAAAGTTCTAAAAACTTAAAATCAATTAATTGCCCAACAGAAATGAACAGTAGGTCTATTGATGAATTAATAATAATTTTTCTTGTTTGTGCCAAAGCAAATGGAATATCTTATTTTAAAAATATTCAAGAGCTAAGACATAAAGAAAGTGATAGATTAAAATTATCAGCTAATTTTTTAAAAATGATTGGAGTAGAGGTTGAAGAAACTTTAAGTACTTTAAAAATACATGGAAATCCTAATTTAGAACTTAATAAAAATTATATAGTAAAAAATTTTATGAAGGATCATAGAGTATTTATGATGGCTTGTATTGCTGCTTTAACTTTAGGTGGTAAATGGAAAATTCACGATCCTGATTCAATAAAAACATCTTTTCCAAAATTTTTATCAATACTACAAAGCGTTGGTGCTAAAATAAATTAATGAAGAATAATTTTTTTACTATTGCAATTGACGGTGGTAGTGCATCAGGAAAAACAACTGGTGGCAAATTTATTGCTAAAAATTTCGGTTTTAAACTACTTTCGTCAGGAAAGTTATATAGATATTTAGCATTGTGTATCTTAAAAAATAATGGAAAATATAATAATAATTTTATTAATAAAGTTGCAAAAAATATTTCTTTAAAAAAACTTAGTTCTAATCAGCTTTATAGTCCTAAAGTCACAAAATTAGCTTCAATTATAGCAAAAAAAAAATATGTTAGATCTATTCTTAAAAAGTTTCAGAAAAATTTTATTAAAAAAAATCAAAAAATTATTATAGAGGGTAGAGATATTGCTTCAAAAATAATTCCAAATGCTGACTTAAAAATATTTTTTAAATGTTCTTCAAAAGAAAAAACAAAAAGAAGATTAAAAGAATTAAAAAAAACTAATAAAAAAATAAAATTAAAAGAAGTGGAAAAGTCTTTAAAATTAAGGGATTTTAGTGATAAAAATAGAAAAGAAAGCCCTTTGCTTTTAGTCAAAGGTGCTGTATTAGTTGACACCACTAATTTAAATTTAAAGCAAATGGAGGTTAAACTTAATAAATTAGTTGAGAAGCATATTCGTAGAAAAAGAAATGGAAATTTATAAAGACCTATCATCTCCTTCAGTAAAAGAATTCGAAAGTTTGTTAAATGCACAATTATCAAAAGTAAAAATAGAGGAAGGAAAAATTATAGACGGTGTTATTACAAAAATAACAGATAAGTTTGTATTTATATTTGTCGAAGGTCTCAAATCAGAGCCAATTTTAGATATTAATGATCTTAAAATCATTAATTTATTAGAAAAAGCAAAAATAGGTTCAAAAATTCCTGTTCTCCTTGAGAAAGTTGAAGATAAAAATGGAAATGTATTGATTTCTGCAATCAAAGCATTCAGAATTAAAGGATGGAAAGAATTAGAAAAAGCCTACGAAACTAACAAACCTATAATGGGCAAAATAACCTCAAAATGTAAAGGTGGTGTAATTGTTGAACATATAGATACTGGAAGTCTTATGTTTTGCCCCGGGTCTCAAATAAGTGACCGACCATTAAAAGATATTTCTCACTTAATGAATGAACCACAAAAATTTGCTTTGATAAAATTAGACAAAGTTAGAGGAAATGCATGTGTTTCTAGAAGACAGATACTGACTAACAATAAAAAAGACGACAAAATAAAAATTATAGAAAAATATAAAGTTGGAGATATTATTAAAAATGCTGTTGTAAAAGGTTATAGTTCTTTTGGGTGTTTTTTTGATGTAAACAATGGAGAGTTAGATGTTTTAGTTCATCTGCAAGAAATTTCATATTCTAGAATCAATCATCCAGATGAAGTATTTAATATTGGTGAAAAACATGATATATTAGTAATATCTGTAGATAAGGAAAAACTCCAAATTGGATGTTCAATAAAACAATTATTACCAGATCCGTTTAATCATGTTTCTAATTATGAACTAAATAAAATTTATAAAGTTAAAGTTGTTAAAATTACTGATTATGGTTGCTTTTGCGAATTGGAACCAGGATTAAGTACATTGCTCCATTCAAGTGAATTAAGCTGGACCAAAAAAAATATTCCAGCAAAAAAACTTTTTAAAATCGGCGATGAAATTGAATGTATCATTACTGAAATAAATAAAGAAAAACGAAGAATTGCAATTTCTCATAAGTTAACAAAAGAAAACCCATATGAATTATTGAAAAAAAATCATCCAGTAGGATCTGATGTTAATGGAATAATCAAGAATATAAACGAATACGCAATATATATTTCAATAGACGGGTACGACATAGATGGTTTTTTGCATGCCAACGATCTATCATATTTAGAAAATCCCGATGAAGAAATAAAAAAATATAAAAATGGAGATAAACTTAAAGTTAAAATTCTTGAAATTAAAAAAGATGAAAACAAAGTAAGAGTTGGGCTTAAACAGACTGGCAATGATCCTTTTGAATGGTTCAAGGATAAAAAAATAAATGAAGCCGTAACTGTAAAAGTTATATCATCTGATTCAAAAGGATTGATCATAAAACCAGAGGGATGTGAACTAAAATTTATGATAAAAAAATCAAACATTGCCATAAGTTCTTCAGATGCAAGACCGGCTAGATTTGTCGGTGGAGAAAGAATAGATGCCGCTATATCAGAATTAGATTTTAATAAAAGAAATGCAAACTTTAGTATTAAATTACTGGAAGAGTTACAAAATAAAGAGGCAGTAACTAAATTCTCATCACCTCTTTCAGGTAAAAATCTTCCTTTTTCATCTCTTTCAGATAAATTAGATGACAAAAGTAAAAAAAAGACAGATGAATAAATTAATTTGGCTGTAGTAAAATCAAACCTTCTAAAAAAACTCGCAAATAATTATCCAAATTTTTTAAGAAAAGATCTATCAAAATTGTTAGATATAGCCTTAAATGAAATTGAAAATGCCTTAAGAAAAGGAAAAAGAGTTGAGTTAAGAGATATCTTTACTTTAGAAACAAGAATTCAAAAAGCTCGAATATCAAGAAACCCTAAAACCAATGAAAAAATACAAACTGAACAAAAAAGATCAATAAGATTTAAAATGTCTAAAAATTGGTTTAAAAGATTAAATCATGAATAAAAGAATTTTTATTGCATGTGATACAATTAAAATTTCTACTGCTAATAAAATTATTAACTCAACAAGAACAAATAAAATAAATATTGGTTACAAATTTGGCTTAGAATTTTGGAACTCAAAAAATGGCAGATCTTTTATATCAAAACTTAAAAATAAAGTTATTTTTGCAGACTTAAAATTATTAGATATTCCAAATACATGCAGATCAGCAATTAAATCAATAAAAGATATAAAAAATATAAATTATTTAACTGTTCATGTGAGCGGTGGTTTAGAAATGTTAAAAACAATCAAAAGAGTATCAGGTAAAATTAAAATACTAGGTGTTACAACTTTAACTAGCTTAGACAACAGAGCTTTAAAACAAATTGGATATAATAAAAATGTTAAACAACTAGTATTACATCAGGCAAAGTTGGCAAAGTTGGCAAAATTAGATGGCATAATTTCTTCCCCACATGAAGTAAAATTTTTAAAAGAAATTTGTAAAGACATGGAAATTATTACTCCTGGAATTAGACTTAAAGGGGATAAAGCACATGATCAAAAGAGAATTACAACTCCAAAAGAAGCTTTCAAAAATGGAGCAACATCAATTGTAATTGGCAGAAGTATTACAAAAGGATCTATAAAAAAAAATATACAAAAATTGATTAATTCTTTAAATTAACTCCATGGAAGCAAAAATTTGTGGAGTTAAAGATGAATTAACTTTAAGATATATTTTAAATCATTTAAATTCTCCACGTTTTATTGGATTTATAATTAATTACAAGAAGTCAAAAAGATTTATAGAATTAAAAAAACTGAATAAATTATTATCAATTAATAAGAGAAATTCTAAATATGTTGCTGTTCTTGTGAAACCATCTAATAATTTTCTTGAAAAAATTAAAGACTTAAATTTTGACTATTATCAAATTTATGATGTTGAGCCTAAAGAAATTTCTAACATCAAAACAAAATATAATAAAAAAATAATTACAGCACTTACAATTAAAAATGAAAATGATGTAAAAAAATATACCTTATACGAAAAATTTTCAAATATTATTTTGTTTGATAGCAAAGGATATGAAAAAAGCATTGGTTTTGATCATTCACTGATAAAAAATTTAAAATTAAATACAAAAATAATGATTGCTGGAGATATAAAATATAATGATGAACTTGATAAATTTAATAAAATAGCAGATATTATTGATATATCCGGTGGGTTAGAAACGTTGGGTAAAAAAGATATTTCGAAAATAGATATTTTTTTGAAAAATTTAAATAAATTGAATAATGAAAATTAAAAAAGGGATACCTTTAATAGATCAACATAATCGATATGGATTTTGGGGCGGTAAATTTGGTGGAAATTTTATTCCTGAAACTTTAAAAAAACCTGTTGAAGATCTTACAAAACTTTTTACAAAAGTAAGAAAGAATAAAAAATTTATTAAATCTAGAGATTATTACTTTAAAAATTATATTGGTTCTCCTACTCCATTTATTAAACTTCATAACTTATCAAACTATCTGGATGGCGCTCAGATATGGGCAAAAAAAGTATCTGATGCAAATGGAGGTGCACATAAAATATATAATGCAACAGTGCATGCATTAATTTGTAAACAAGCAGGGAAAAAATACATTATTGGAGATACTGGCGCTGGTTATGCGGGCAAAATGTTGAGTATGGTAGCTAAAAAGTTTGGTTTAAAATGTAAAATTTTTATGGGTGTAAAAGATATAAAAAGACAAAAACCAAATTGCGATGCTATGAAAAAAAATGGAGCCGAAATAGTTCCAGTTTATTCAGGAAGCCAAACCCTTGTCGATGCGGTAAGTGAGTGTATGCGTTATTGGGTATCAAATTGCGATACTACTCATATGTGTGTTGGCTCAACGGTAGGACCAAATATATTTGTTAAAATTTGTGGATGGAGTACAGCTCAAATTTCAAGAGAATTAAAACAACAACTTAAGGCAGAATTTAAAAGTATTCCTAAAAAAATAAAATTAATTAATTGTGTTGGTGGCGGAAGTTCAGCTTATGGATTTTGGAGCGAATTTATCGATTATAATAAAAAACAAATTGAACTTATTGGTGTTGAGGCTGGTGGCCCTAAAAAATCTAGATTACACGCAGCTCCATTAAGCAAAGGTGCTAAATTAGGAATTCTACATGGTGCAGCTAGCTATGTTTGTCAGTCTAGCGAAGGACAAATAAATGAAACTGAATCAATTAGTGCAGGACTTGATTATCCAGGTGTAAGCCCCTTACATTGTTTTTTAAAAGATACAAAAAGAGCAAGATATACTTATGCATCAGATGAAGATGCATTAAATGCCTATAAATTAGTTACAAAATTTGAAAAATTAAATCCAAGTTTAGAACCGTGTCATGCTTTTGCTGAGGCTATTAAAATTGCACCTAAATTAAGAAAAAATACAATTATTATTGTTAATTCTTGTGGAGATGCTCAAAAAGATAGGGATATTTTAAAACAAAGACTGGGTAAATTAAAATGAATTTATCTAATATCAATTTAGCATTTAAAAAAGCAAGAATGGAAAAAAGACCTGCTTTACTCACATACACAGTTGCTGGAGATAATAATAAAAAAACATCCTTTGAAATTTTAAAATCTATTTCAAAATTTGTTGATATTTGTGAAATAGGTTTTCCTCATAACACACCGATTGCTGACGGTGGACAGATTCAAACAAGTGCGTATAGAGCTATAAAAAACGGAATAAAAATAAAAAATGTTTTTCAAATAGTTAAAGATTTTAAAAAATCTAAGACTCCCAAGCCTGTGATCTTAATGGGTTACTACAATATGATCTATCAATATGGTGAAAATAATTTCATAAATATGTGCAAAAAAATAGGCGTTGATGGTTTAATTGTAGTAGATCTTCCATATCCTGAAAATAAAAATTTTGCAAAAAAATGCAAAAAAAAAAAATCT
>Ga0187833_10001765_pt1 | contig 24150 bp, 26 predicted proteins | sample ETNtaG_37_FD_167968 | JGI IMG/M metagenome (GOLD analysis project Ga0187833, IMG submission 167968) | Marine microbial and viral communities from oxygen minimum zone, Eastern Pacific Ocean - ETNP2014_SV_400_PacBio MetaG (Illumina Assembly) | ecosystem: Environmental > Aquatic > Marine > Hypoxic...
TGAGAAATATAAGTGTTTTCTTGAGGGTGAATGGATGAATAGGAGGGTTTTTGTTTTACCTAGTTTTAGTTCAGCTAGTTTGGGGTTTGATTTGAGTGAAGTTGATAGGTTGAATGAAAGGGAGAGGGTTAGTAAGAGTGGGAGGAAGTTAAAAGGGAAGTTTTTTGTGATTGAAGGGAAGGATCTTAAGAAATTTAGAGTGGTTGTTTATAATAATAAAGAAAATAAGGAGTGTAGGTTTGGTAGGTTGGGGGATTTGGTGTGATGGAATATTTTTATAAACAATTTGAAACTATAGGGAATGCTTCTAATGTTTCAGATTATATTCATAGGAGATATAATGGGATTAATTCTAGTGAGAGAGTTAGTTTCAATTTATCAACATATTACAGAACGGATGGGGCAGAAGTTGAAAAATTGAAATATATAATTGGGCCTGGAAGTCAGCAGTTACATCTTGAGGTTTAGGTTGTTGATTCTTCAAATGAGATATTGGTTAGATTAGGATCTCAAAAAGATAGTGTTAAGTTAAGATCTACTCAAGTATTTTTATTTGATTGTTGGCTCGATGAGGTAGAATCTTCAAATGTGAGAAGTTTAAAAGAAAACTTTATATAAGTCGATTTAGTGTGGAGATTTAAGATTATTATATAGGGGTAGATAGAATAAATTTTTATTTTTCTGGTTGTTTGAATGAGATTTTTGGTAATGGCACATGTAATGGTAGGCCGAGTTCATCTTCTAGGTAGAGTGCTTTGATATTGCATTTGTTCATTATGAAGTTGAATAGAGGGACTCTTGCATGTTCTGGAAGTTTTTTGTTTTTCCAGCTGTCTAGTAATTCTTTGAGTTCGTTATTTTCGGGAAGAATAAGTACGTTTCCATTGAATTCTAATTTTGCGCTTTTGTCTGAATAGCTAACAGAGAGGTTGAATTTTATTTTGATGATTTCTTCTTTAGTGATTGGGATGTCTTCTTTGACAACATCTTTGATGTCTATGTTTTGATTTACTTGGAGGTTTTGTTTCATATTTTCAGATCTTTCTGCTAATATTTTTGTTAAATTGAAGCCTATTATTCTCATTTTACCTTATTTTTGTTTAATAGTTAGAGAGAGTATATTGGGTTTTTAAAGATTGTTGTGGGTGGATAGATAATAAATTGAGAAGTTTAAACTGAGAGATTATTTCAATGTGGGATGTTGGTTTAGGATGCATACCTTGCAGGGTTTGTAGGAATGTTGGTTGAAGTATTTTTCTGAGGGTTTTCCTATTTTGTATTTCTTTTTCATTAGTCTGGCTAAACGGCAGGTGTTTGTGTGGTATGTTCCGGATTTTATTGAGGCGTAGAATTTGAATTTTTTTGAGGGTTTTGTTTTTTTGGATTGGTTGGTTTGATTTAATTGTTTTGTTTTTGGGTTTGTTATGTATATTCTTTTTTCTGTTTCATAGGGGATTTGATGGTAGACTGTTTTTATATGTTCTTTTGGTGGGAGGATTTTTATTATTGGTTGTTGGATTTCTCTGATTTTATGAGGTTCTAATAGGAAGAATAAGATTGTTGCGTAGATGATGATTATGATTAGGAAAAAGATTAAGACTTGGGTGAGGGTCATTTCTACAAAATTTATTGTGAATGTGAAAATTATGATTATGAAGAGTCCAATTAATAGAGAGATAAATAAGTGGTTTTGGTTCCAGACTCTTTTTTCGGTTATGGTTGGTTTTAGATATTCCACGTCTTTTTTCATATGGTGGAAGTAGTGAAGAGTTTATTTAAAGGTTTTGAGGAAGATAAAAAATTGTTAAGAATATTATTTAGATTCAACTAATTGTTCTAAAGGTATTGTTAATATTTTGTAACCATCTATTTCTAGTTTATTAACTGATATTGCTTTAGAAACTTCTTTAATATGGAGAGATTTTTCTCTTTCAAAAATTTCAGGGCGTAAATCCTGGTTAAATATCTTTTCAGCCTCTTCTTCATTTTTTGCTGGGACGTAACATACTCTTGGATAATCTTGATCTCGTTGATCAAAAAATTCTAGGTTTGGTCCAACTAAATTATATCATACAATGAATGGATAAATTTCATCTTCCATTTTATAAATTTCATCTTCCATTTTATAAATTGCATCAAATCTTAAATAATAAAAAATATATTACATAAGATCTTCTTCGGAGACTACTACAAAATCTCCGATTGCGATGATAGAATTGTAGGGGATGAGGACTTCTCCTTGTTGGGAGCTTTCTAGATTGAGATTGTGGCAGTAAGGGGATGAATCTTTGAGGACAACATGGATTAATTCTCCCGTTCTTGTTTCGAAAGTTATGTCTTTGATAATACCTAATTTTTTACCTTCTTTTGTGACTACTGCTTTGGTTAAAATTTCTTTATGTGGTTTTTTGTCCATCTTTTTTGTTTTTTAGATATAATGATAATAATATCTTGTTATTTCTTTATTATAAATGATGTTTGTTCTTTATAAATTTATTTGTGATTGGGTTATCTTGATTAATTGAATATTAGTATTAGTTTTTATGATAATGAAATTATAGAATATTTTATTGATAAGTATTAATTATTTTTATTAGTAAATTAAATTTGATGATATGAGGTTTTTGTTTGTATTTGTTTATTTATTTGGTTTTGTAGTGGTTAAATATATAGTAGTTGGTAAAAATATGATTAATATGAGATTTATTTGAGTTAACCCCCTCACCCTATAGTTTCTTCTGGAAATGTTTAAATAGTGATTGTTGGCTTTTTCTTTTTTAATTTTTATTTATAAACTTTATTATATTATATTATATATATTATAGTATATAATATAAAATATGAGGAAAATTGATGAATTTTAAGGAAAATCTGAAAAAGTTTGGTAAAATTTAGTAAAATTTGGTGAAATTAGATAAAACTTGATGAAATCTGATAAAATTCAATAAAATTAGATAATTTGAGAAATTTTTTTAGATTTTGGTGAGATATATGATAGTTCCATAAGAAACAATGGTGTGAGGGAGTGTTTTTTGGTTTAAGTGTGTTTTGTTTTTTATTTGGTTGTTAGTCGGGTGTTGTTTATGTGTTATTTGGGTGTTTTCTATTGGAAATTAAGGTGTTACTTTTGAGAGAATAATCGGATTTATATAGTTGAATGTTTTGATATGTTTTATAGATGTAAAATTTATAGAGGTAAAATTGGTGTGAAAATGGAAGTTAATGGGAAATTTGTGATAAGTTGGTGTGATGAGTTGGTGTGATTATGGCAAAACTTGATAAGATTTTTGATTCGGTGAGTGAAAGGAGTTTGTTTAAAGATAAAGGGACGTTGCAGTCGAATTATACTCCTGATAATATTCCTCATAGGGATGAGCAGATAGAGAGTGTTGCGTCGATATTGGCTCCGGTTTTGTTGGGGGAGAGGACTAGTAATTTGTTCATTTATGGGAAGACTGGGTGTCTTGCTGGATATAGTTTGGTTTATACAAATAATGGATGGAAGAATATAAGGGATGTTAACAGTGATAAAGATAGGGTTTTGAGTTTTAATATTCATAAAAATATATATGAATGGTCTTCTTTTCTTTTTTTGGAATTTGAGAATAAAGATAAGCTTTTGAAGTTAACTCTTGATAATGGATTTGAGATTGTTTTAACAAAGGATCATCCATTACTTAATTCAAATATGGAATGGAAAAAGGCTGATGAATTGAATTTGAATGAGGATTTAGTTATTGGTTATGATTTACCAAATATAAATCAGAATGAGATTTCATTAAGGATGGCAAGATTGTTGGGGTGTATTATTGCTGATGGTAGTTTGAATAAAAAAGAAAAACGAGTTAAACATTGTAGAACTGGATGGTATAATGCTAATGTACAAAGATGTAGATTTTTTAATGAAGAAGATGAATTATTAGGTTTGGTTCAGGATGATTTGTCAGAATTATTTGATTGTACTCCTAGAATTATTTTACCTAAGGATAGGTGTAGATATGTCAATGTGGTTTCTCAGGAAGTTTGCCAAACACTTCATAATTATGGTATTTCTTTTGGTAAGAAGAGTTCTATTGTTGAAATTCCTCGAGTTATTTTAGAATCTTCTCATGTTTTTCAAAGAGAATTTCTGAAAGCACTTTTTTCTTGTGATGGAACGGTTAGTCAACAAACTTATCAAATCGAATATTATTCTAATTCAAAAAAGTTGTTGCGACAGATGGCTTGTTTGTTGTATCAAGAAGGTATTGTTTGTAAAATTAGGAAAAAGATTGCTAAATGTAATGGTAAATTATTTGATTCATATAGATTATATATTAGTGGTCAGGAAAATTTAGTGAGATTCTATAATAAGATTGGTTTTTTTGGTTTGAAACAAAAGAGAATGAGAAATTTATTAAGTAAGTATATAAAGGATATGGGTTTTTGTGATGATACTTTTAAGTTTTCTAAGATAATTAAGATTGAGGAAACTTATGAGGATAAAGTTTATGATTTGACTGTTCCTGGTAATCATAATTTTATTGCTAATGGCATTATCTCTCATAATTCTGGGAAAACATTGTCGGTTCAGCATGTTGCTAATGAGTTGATGAAAAGGAGTAGTGAGGGGAAGATATTGAGGATTGAGTATATTAATTGTAAGTTGAAGAAGATTGCTGATACTGAGTATAGGATATTGGCTGAGTTGATTAAGAAGTTGGGGGGGAGTGTGCCTGCGACGGGGTTGCCGACGGATCAAGTTTATTTAAAGTTTTTGGATATTTTGGAAGGAGGTAAGGAGAAGTTGTTGATTTTGATTTTAGATGAGGTTGATCAAGCGGTTAAGAAAATTAGTGATGAGTTTTTGTATAATCTTACTCGGTTGAATAGTGAGTTGAATAATACGCAGATAATTATTGTAGGGATTAGTAATGATTTGAGGTTTTTGGATATGATTGATCAGAGAGTTAGGAGTAGTTTGAGTGAGGAGGAGATTGTTTTTCCGCCTTATAATGCGGTGCAGTTGCAGGATATTTTGAGGAAGAGGGCTGATGAGGCGTTTAAGGATCAAGTGGTAAGTGAGGGAGTGATTGCTAAGTGTGCAGCTTATGCGGCTAGAGAGCATGGAGATGCTAGACGGGCGTTAGATCTTCTTCGTGTGGCGGGGGAGATTGCTGAGAGGGCTAGTCATAGTAAGATAAAAGTTGAGCATATTGATAAGGCGAACGATAAAATTGAGAGGGATAAGATTTTGGATATTATTGAGACGGGGACGAAGCAGTTTCAGTTGATTTTGTATTCAATAATGAGTTTGATTGAGAGGGATAAGGATGATAGTGTTTTTACTGGGGATATTTTTGATTATTATGAGAATTTGTGTAAGGAAGTTAAGGTGGATTGTTTGACTCAGAGGAGAGTTAGTGATATTATTGCAGAGTTGGATATGTTGGGGTTGATAAATGCGAGGGTCATAAGTAAAGGGAGGCATGGTCGGATGAGGGAGATAAAACTTGCTATTCCAAGTAATATTAAGGAGAAGAGTGTGGGGTTGTTGAGGGAGGGGTTGGGGCTTTAATTATTTTTTGATATGGGGAAGTCCATTATGTTCTAATACGTGATCAAAGCAGTATAATGATTTTGGTTTGAATTTTAGTTCTAGTAAATCTTCTGCTCTAAAATCCTTTAGTTCTTGTGGAAGGTAATTGGGTGTTACAATCTGATGCCATTTAAGAATAATCCTTTTTGGATTTTTTAGAGATGGTAAGAAACCAACCATTTCTAGTTTCCCCCAATCATGAGGTGCAATGAGAACTCCTTTTTTTGCAAGGCCATTTAATCTTCTTTTTGATTTTGCAACTTTGTCGAATGTTTCTTCTAAGGGAATACCATATTGCTCGACACCTTTTACAGGCATAAATTGTATAAAATAATAAGATTGAATGTTGTTTTCAAGAAATTTATTTTGTAGTTCTGTTAGTGTTTCTATGTCATCATTTACCCCTCTAATAATTGCTGGTTGCCCATAAACTTGAACTCCACTTTTTTGTAACATTCTTAGTGATATTTGAGATTCTGGGTCAATTTCTGATGGATGGTTGTATTGTGCTATTATATTAATTCTTTTTTCATTTTTTTTATTAAATTCTCCAAGGAATCCTAAAAGATCAGGATATTGGAATCTTTTTGGATCAAATGACAGACCTTTTGTTGCAAATCTAATGACTTTAACACTTTCAGGTTTTGATAGTTGATCAAATATATCTACTAATTGTTTTGTGGGTCTTGTTCTGGGATCTCCTCCTGTTAGAAGGACATTATCTATTTCTGGATGTTGATGTAAATAACCCACAACTTTTTCTAGTTTCTTTTTATAAGATTCTTCTTTCTTTTCTTCTACTCTAATTTCACCTACTTTATAACAAAACTGACAGTTAGCAAAACAAAGATCATCTAGATGGAATAACATAGTTTTTGGATATTTATGTTGGATGTAATGTGTGTCTTCTTGTCTCATTTTAGCATTGGCGTAAGGATCAAATCTTCCATCAAAGGGTTTGGGGCTTGTGGGAGGTAATACTATATTTAATAATTGAAATCTAGAAAGTCCTGATTCTGATTCTATTAATTTTGTGTAATGTTTAGTAACTTTAAAAGGCATATATGATTCTCTAAGAGAGTCAGTTCTTTCTTTCTTTTCTTGATCCGATAACTTGATTCTCTTTGCGAAACTATCAAAGTTTGTTTCAATATTTGATTTCATTATAGAAATAGCATTAAACTACTTGTTTAATTTATTATCTGGTAGAATATTAATCTAAATAGGAAAAAGTTTAAATATAATCCTATTTTAGTTAATATATGAAATTAGATAGTCGAGATTGGAAGATTCTCTATAATCTGGATAAAAATGCTAGGGAATCTGCTAAGAAGATAGGAAAACCCTTAAGACTTTCAAAAGAAGCGGTAAGTTATAGAATTAGGAATTATGAAAAAGAAGGAGTGATAAAAAATAAGTATGCGGTTCTTAATACTCCTGCTCTTGGTTTTTTGCATTATAAGTTTTTATTGAAATTGCAAGATGTTACTCATGAGAAAGAAGAAAAGATTATTGACTTTTTTGTAAGACATCCTAATGTAATTTGGTGTGTTAAGGCATATGGTTCATGGGATCTAAGTGTTTCTTATCTGGTAAAGAATGTTAGTAAAATTAGTGAGTTGACAAAACAATTAAATTTGAAATATGGGGATTATATTAAGGAGAGATCGATTTCTCAAATAATTGAGTCTCCAACCTATACTAAAGAGTATCTTATAGGAAATAAATCTGGGGATGAATTCCAGTATAAAGAGATTGATAGGGTTGTTGATGTAGATAAGCTTGAACATAATCTTCTTGTTGAATTATCGCGTAATGCCTCTCAAACAAATTTAGATCTTGCGGATAAATTAAAAACTTCGAGAGATGTTGTTATATATAGGATTAAACAATTGGTAAAGAAAGGAGTGATACAGACATTTAGAACAAGCCTTAATTATGAGAAATTGGGGATTTCATATTATAAGATTATGTTTAACTTTCTAAATTTTAAGGAAGATAAGGAGAATGAATTTTTTGAGTTTTGTAAGAATAATCCTAATATTGTACAGGTGATAAAATATGCAGGGCCTTGGGAAATTGAAATTGAAATTGAAGTATTTTCTGAAAAGGAGTTTTATGCCTTGCTTTTTGATTTAAGGCGTCAGTTTAGTAAGATAATAAGGTCTTATGAGATCTTGAAGTTGGAAGATAAGAAGATGAATTATTATCCTTTTATGAAGAAATAAGGGGATTTTTCTTAATTATATCATCAACAACAGCATACTTTAAATATTGAAGGGAGTATTATATTTTGTAGTTTTGACAGAGCAAAAATTAGTGATTTTTGAGATGATAATATGTTAAAAGCGCGAACGAAGTGAGCGCGTAATAAAACCAATAAATATATAAAAGTATTACACGTAATACTTTTATGGGAACAAAGATTACTTCTAAGTTTCAAGCTACTATTCCTCGTAATGTTAGGAAATTTCTTGGGATAGAGTCTGGAAAGGAATTGGAATGGCATATTGTTAAGGGAATGGTAGTTGTTGATACTTTGCATGAAATTGAAAATCCTGTGAAGTTTCTCACTAGTCAGGTGACTCTTGATCTTGATGCTGTTGAGCTTGTTAAAGAGTCTAAGAATGATTTTGGCTGATTCATTAAAATGTTAATAGGAAAATGGAATATCTTGATACAAACATAATAATTTATGCTATTCAAAATCATCCGGAATTTGGGAAATCTTGTGGGAGAATTTTGGAGGAGGTAGAGTCAGGTAAGTTAAAAGTTTGTTCATCGATGCTTGTTTTGGTTGAAACTATCAATGTGTTAACTAAGATAAATAAAATATTAAAAAAAGATGAGAAAGAGGAATTAGTTATTGAGGATAATATAAATGCTATTCTTTCATTACCAATAACTTGGTTTGATCTAAATTTTTTAGTTATCAAAAAAGCTACGGAATATAAATATAATATATCTGGAGTTGATTATGTCCATATTGCAACAATGGAGTTAAATTCGATAAAAAAGGTGATCTCCTTGGATAGAGAATTAGATAGGGTGGATTTTGTTAAAAGAGTTGATCCAACAAAAGAGGAAATTGAGGAAAATTAGTTTTGTTTTTTGATAATTGTTTTTGACAACAGCATAGTTTATATATTAATGAGATTTGTTAGACTAGTTCAGAGTGCTAATAGAGATTCTATTAAAATTGGTATGAAAAATGAGTGAGATATTAAAGTTGTTTATGGAGAAAGGGTTTCTTTTAGATAAAGAGATGTTGGAATTTTTAAATGAGTTGGATGATGGGAGGGTGGCTAGTGAGATTATTGATAAGATTGCTGTTGTTTTGCATAAGAAGGTTATTACTAAGAATTTAGTGGATGATAATATTGAGAAGATAAGGCCTATATTGTTTGAGTTGGATGGGGAGAAGAGGAAGTTAGTTGATAAGTATTTTGTTAATATTAGTATTTCGGTTGAGGTTAAGAAAGAAAGAGAGGTTGAGGAAGATGTTGCTGAAGAGAAAGTTGTTGAGTTTGGAGAGGGAGGGAAAGGTGTAGAAATAAGTAGGGATGAAGTGAGTAAAAGGGGTTCTGTTAAGATACTTTCGAGTCCGATTGGAGTTAGTAAGAAGATTGAGTGTAGGGATTTTGTTAAGCATTTTAGGAATAGGTATAACGGGATGAAGAAGTTGTTGCAAGAGAGGCCTGAGTTGGATAATTTGATAAGTATTGATAAGATAAGTGGGAATAATGATATTTCGATTATTGGGATTGTTAGTGAGAAGAGGATTACGAAGAATGGGAATTTGATTTTGAATGTTGAGGATCTTACGGGGAAGGCTAGGTTGTTGATTAATCAGAATAAGGAAGAGATATTTGAAAAGAGTAAGGAGATTTTGTTGGATGATATTATAGGGTTTAATTGTAATGGAGATAGGGAGTTTTTGTTTGTTAATGATTTTTTTTATCCGGATTGTTTTTTGAAAGAGAAGAGGAGGTTGGATGAGGAGGATTATGCGATTTTTATTTCGGATTTGCATATAGGTAGTGGTAATTTTCTTGCTGAGAATTTTGGTAATTTTATTGATTGGTTAAATGGGAAGGGTTGTGATGAGGGTCAGAAAGAAGTGCTTAGGAAAATTAAGTATATGTTTGTTGTCGGGGATACTATTGATGGGGTTGGAGTTTATCCTGGGCAGGAGAAGGATCTTGTGGTTAAGGATATTAAGGAGCAGTATAAAATTTTGGCTGAGTTTTATAAGAGGATTCCTAAACATATTAGTATAATTCAATGTGCTGGGCAGCATGATGCGGTTAGGGTTGCTGAGCCTCAACCTCCTGTGGGAGAGGATTTTGCGGAATGTTTGCAGGATATTGAGAATTTGTATTTAGTTAGTAATCCTAGTTTTGTGGAGATTGGTGGTGAAGGAGTTAATGTGGTTGGTGGTGAAGGGGTTGGTGGGGGGAAAGAGGGGATAAAGGTTTTGATGTATCATGGGGCGAGTATGCATGGGATGATAGGGGAGATTGAGGAGTTGAGGTTGAATAAAGCGCATGCTCATCCGGCTCGAGTGATAAAACATATTCTGTTGCGTCGGCATTTGGCTCCGACTCATGGGGCTACTACTTATATTCCTAATAGTAGTGAGGATCCTATGTTGATTAGTGAGGTTCCGGATGTTATTACGACGGGGGATTTGCATAGGACTGATATTGATAGTTATAATAATGTGTTGATTGTGGCGAATAGTTGTTGGCAGGCGATGACTGCTTTTGAGGAGAAGGTTGGGAATAATCCTGATCCTTGTAAGGTGCCTATTTTGAATTTGAAGACTAGGGCTATTAAGATATTGGATTTTAGTGATGTTGATGATAGGTTGGAAGATGGTGGGGGTGATGAGGGTGGTGATGGGGATAATGTTGAAGAGGTGATAAAAGATGGATGAAAGAAATCACCATATAGCTGTTACGGCGATTATAGTTAAGAATGGAAAATATTTAATTACTAAAAGGGCGGGAAATAGAGAGGCTTTTAATGATTTGTGGACTGTTCCTGGAGGTAAAATAGAAAAAAGTGATTATGAGAGGCCTAAAGACACTGAAGCTCATTGGTATAATGTTTTAGAAGAGGCATTAAGAAGAGAAGTTATGGAAGAATTGGGGTTGGAAATAGGAGATCTAAAATATTTGACAAATTTGACTTTTATGAAAAAAGATGTTCCAGTTCTTGTTGTTAGTATGTATACAGAAAGTCATACTGGAGAGGTCAAAATAAATGATGAGAGTGTTGATCATAAATGGGTTAGTTTGGAGGAGGCTAAGAATTATGATTTGATTGAGGGAATTTATGAGGAGTTGGAGATGTTGGATGAATTGTTGAGGGGGGAGAAGATTGGGGAGTGGAAGAAGAAGCAGGATGAGCAGGAAGTTGAGGTGATTGGGGTTGATAGGTTTGAAATTAAAAATGGGTTTGAGAGGTATTGAGATGGTAGAAAGTAAATCAGAGTTGAGTGTTGAGAGTGAGAAGTATTTTGATGAGTTGAAGAAGGAAATAGATAAGAGTTATTTGGTTGCGGAGAGGGCTAGGAGTAAGGGGTTGGATCCTGAGGATAAGGTTGAGGTGCCGTTGGCTTTGAGTATGGCTGCTAAGGTTGTTAGGTTGATTGCTACGAAGTATCCTCAGTTAGATAATGAGGAGGTGATTAATAGGATATTGGATTTGGAGAAGAAGTATGGGAGTTTGGATAATTCGGTTAGTTTTACGATAGCTGAGGAGATAGCTAAGGAGAAATATTGTAAGTTTGAGACACAGTTGGAGGCAATTGATGCAGGAATTAGAGTGGGTTTTGCTTATACTACTCTTGGGGTTGTTAGTAGTCCTATTGAAGGGTATACTGAAATTAGGACGGGGAAGACGAAGATAGGGGAGACTTATTTGAAGGCGTTTTTTTCTGGGCCGATAAGGAGTGCAGGGACTACGGCTAGTTGTGTGGTTTTGATGTTGATTGATTATTTGCGGCAGGTTTTTGGATATGCGAAGTTTGATCCGGATGAGAATGAAGTTAAGAGAATTGTTACTGAGTTATATGATTATCATGATAGGGTTACTAATTTGCAGTATTTGCCTACAGAGGAGGAGATTTATTTTATTGCGAAGAATATGCCATTTCAGGTTGCAGGGGATCCGACGGAGAGTAGGGAAGTTAGTAATTATAAGGATTTGCCGAGGGTTGAGAGTAATTTTATTCGAGGGGGTTTTTGTTTGATTATGGGAGAGGGGATGGCTCAGAAGGCTAAGAAGGGGCTTAGGATTTTAAAGAGTTTGCAGAAGAATGGGTTTAAGATAAATGATTGGGAGTGGTTGGATGAGTATGTTGAGTTGCATGAGAGGAGAGATATGGGGAAGACAGATAGTAGCCCTACTTATATTAAGGATCTGGTTGCCGGGAGGCCGGTTTTTGGGCATCCAGGGAAGGGGTTTAGGTTTAGATATGGAAGGAGTAGGGCGGCTGGTTTTTCGGCTGTAAGTGTGCATCCAGCGACGATGGGGATTACAGATGATTTTATTGCAACGGGGACTCAGTTGAAAATTGAGAAGCCGACTAAAGGATGTGTTACTACGCCTTGTGATCATATGGATGGGCCTATTGTTAAGTTTAAGAATGGGAGTGTTAAAAAAATTAAGGATTATGAGGAGGCTAAGATGGTTTATGAGGAGATTGAAGAGATTATTTATTTAGGGGATTTGTTGTTCCCGTTGGGAGATGTTATTAATAGAAATAGTAAGTTGGTGAAATCTCCTTATGTTGAGGAGTGGTGGAATTTGGAGTTGGTTAAGAATAAAGGGAAGGTTGATGATTTTTGGGATGTTAAGTTGGAAGATGCTGTGGAGTTATCTAAGAAGTTTGGTGTGGCGTTGTATCCTAAGTTTATTTTTTATTGGAATGAGATTGATTATAAACAGTTTTTGGGGTTTATTGATTGGTTGGAACATTCGAGGGTGAATAATGGGAAGTTATTGTTTCCTTATAATAGTTCTGAGAGTGAGAGGTTTCAGATTGGGAAGAGGGCGTTGGAGTTGATTGGGGTTGAGCATAGTGTTGGGGTTGAGAATGTTATTGTTGAGAGGGAGGAGGCTGGGGCTTTGTTGGTTAATTTAGGGTTTGATTTGGGGTTTGATGGAGAGGTAGGGTTTGATTATAATTTTAAGAGGTATGAGGATATTTTTGGGAGTGGGTTGGTTAAGGGGGATGGGGGAGAGATGGTTAAGGAGGATAAGGGTAATAAAATTAATGAGGGAGAAAAGATTTTGGAGATAGTGAATGAACTTTCTAAATTTATTATTAAGGATAAATCTGGGGAGTTTATTGGGACTAGGATGGGGAGGCCGGAGAAGGCGAAGATGAGGAAACTTACTGGGAGCCCTAATGTTTTGTTTCCAGTGGGTGATGAGGGTGGAAGACTTAGGAGTGTTAATGAGGCGGCTAATGTGGGGAGTGTTAAGGGAGAGTTTCCATTTAAATTTTGTAAGAAGTGTGAGAGGGAAAGTATTTATGGGGTTTGTGAGATTTGTGGGGGTAAGAATGAGAAGAAGGTTTTTTGTAGGATGTGTAATAAAGAAATTGAGGGAGAGAAGTGTGAGATGCATGATTTAGGTAGTGGGTTTAAAACGGGAAGGATTGATATGAAACATTATTATGAAAAGGCTCGTGAGAAGTTAGGGGTTTTGAGAGTTGAAGTTCCTGCGTTGATTAAAGGAGTTAGAGGGACTAGTAGTGGAGATCATGATTTGGAGAATTTGGTTAAGGGGTTGTTGAGGGCAAAGTATAATTTGTGTGTTAATAAAGATGGGACTATAAGGTATGATATGACTGAGTTGCCTTTGAGTCATTTTAAACCTAAAGAGATTGAGGTTGGTGTTGAGAAGTTGAGGGAGTTGGGTTATGAAAAGGATTGTTATGGGAAGAAGCTGGAGAGAGACGATCAGATTTTGGAGTTGAAGCCGCATGATGTATTGTTGCCTTGTAATGTTAAGTCGGGGGATGAGAGGGCAGATGATGTTTTTATAAATATAACTAAATTTGTTGATGATTTGTTGGAGAAGTTTTATGGGTTGGATCGGTTTTTTAATGTTGAAAAAAGGGAGGATTTGATTGGGCAGTTGGGGGTTTGTATGGCTCCGCATAATTGTGCAGGAGTTATTTGTCGTATTATTGGGTTTACTAAGGTTCAGGGGTTGGTTGCTAGTCCGTATTTGCATGCGGCGATGAGGAGAGATTGTGATGGGGATGAGGCTGCGATAATGTTGTTGATGGATGTGTTGATTAATTTTTCTAGGAAGTTTTTGCCTTCGCATCGAGGGGGGACGCAGGATGCTCCGTTGGTTTTGAATGGGAAGATTTATGCTCGAGAGGTTGATGATCAGATTTTGGATTTTGAGTTGGTTGATTATTATCCGTTGGAGTTGTATGAGAAGGCTGAGAAAGGGTTGCATTCTTCGGAGGTTGAGATTGAGATGGTTAAGCAGAGGATTGGGAGGGGTAAGGATCCTTATATTAATACAGGGTTTACTCATGATACTGATGATTTTAATGGAGGGGCTGTTTGTAGTTCTTATAAAACATTGCCGACTATGAGGGATAAGGTGGAGAGTCAGATGATACTTTGTAGTAAACTTCGTTGTGTGGATCAGGGGGATGTTGCGAGGTTGATAATTGATAGGCATTTTATGAGGGACCTTAAGGGAAATTTAAGGAAGTTTACTCAACAGAGTTTTAGATGTGGGAGGTGTAATGAGATTTACCGTAGGGTTCCATTGGATGGGAAGTGCAGTAAGTGCCATAATCCTAAGTTGATTTTTACTATTTCGTATGGGAGTATTGTTAAGTATATGGAGCCGGCGATGGATTTGGTTAAAAATTTTAATGTGCCGGAGTATATTGGGCAGGATTTGGTTTTGACTAAGAGATATATTGAGAGTATTTTTGGGAAGGATAATGAGAAGCAAGAATCGATTGATAAGTGGTTCTAGGGTTGGGAAGGGGTTTGATTTTTTTTGGATTGGTGTGGGGTTGATTAGGTGAGGGGATGGGTAACAAGGTTTGATTGATTAGGGAAATATCTTTTTGAGTGTAAGATTGTTTAAAAGTGATTGATGGTTTTAAGGGTTATGAGTGATCATGAGGAAGAATGTGGTGTTGCCGCGGTTTTTATGAAAAAGCGTGATGGGAATTCTAAGAAAGTTCCTAAACTGCTTGATTTAATGCTTACACCTATTCAAAAAAGAGGTCAGGCTGGGACTGGAGCTGCGGTTTATAAAGATGTAAAGGATAGGTATGGGGAACCTATTTTTACAAGGAAAAAAATGGAATCTGTATTTAGTTTTTTTGGAGGGATGAATCCTTCAAAATCTAGAAATATTGTTAGGGGTTTAAAATCTGTTTCGGGAATAGGCCATGTAAGATATCCTACTTCTCAAGGTTCTAATAAAATGAATATTGTTAGAGCTTCATTACAGCCATTTTATAACAGAAGTGGGAGATCAAGTGGGAGGTTTGCTTTTGGACTTAATGGTAATTTAGCAAATTATGTTGAATTAGAAAAGGAATTGGTTGGAGATGGGTTTGATCTTCGAACGGGGACTGATACTGAACTTATGATGCATACTTTTTCTGATGTTCTGCCTAAGGAGGGTTTGTCTTTTTTTGAGATGATGAAAAGAGCGACTCCTAAATTCGATGGAGCGTATAGTTTGGTTTTTTTGTTGGGGAATGGAGATGTTGGTCTTATGAGGGATCTTCTTGGAATAAAGCCCTTAGTCTATGGAGAGACTGAGGATTATTTTGTGGCTGCTTCTGAATCTGTGTCGTTAGATGCAGTGGGTGTTTCAGATTTTTCTGTTGTTCCTCCAGGCCATGGAGTTTTATTTAGTGAGGGTGGGATTAAGGTTCAGGAAATTTTAACGCCTAAATCTCCTACTCATTGTCAGTTTGAAGGTGTTTATTTTGAGAATATTGGATCTCATTTTGAGGAGATTTCAATTTATGAGATTAGGTCTAATTGGGGGACTAATCTTGCTAAGACTGAAGAACTTGAAAGTTTAATAAGGGAGAATAAAGAAGATATTATGATTGTTCCAGTACCTGAAACTCCGTTACCTACTGCGGTGGCGTTTGCTAATTATTTTGGGACTTCGTCTGTTAGTGCTATAGATAAAATAACTGCTCAAAGGGGTTTTATTGCGGGGAATAAATCAGAGCGTACTTCTTTAATGGATAGAAATTATAAAGTTGTTTCTCCAGAGATGCTTAAGGATAAATATGTTTTTTTGATTGAGGATAGTATTGTGAGATCAGAGACTATTAAGAAAGTTTCTGCTCTTGTTAGGGATTGTAATCCTAAGGAGATTCATGTGAGGGTGATTGAACCTCCAGTTCTTCATCCTTGTTTTTATGGGATTAATTTTCCTACTTATGGGGAACTTATTGCTAACAAATATGATTCGAGTGAGTTAGAGGTGAGAATTGCAGAAGATATTGGAGTAAATAGTGTTAGATTTCAATCGATTGAAGGATTAAGAGAAGGTTTTGGATCTTATGGAGATAAGATTTGTACTGCTTGTTTGAATGGGGATTATCCGACTAGTTTTGGGATTGTTCGTGCAAAGGAAGCTCGTGAAATTTATGATGCATCTAAAACTTCTAATGTTTAGTTATTTTTATAAACAACTAGTTCTTTTATTATTGATGGATAAAAAATTAGGAAAGAAGATTGAGGGGAAGGTTGGGAAGAAACTTGGTGGGGCTATAGAGAGAGAAGTTGAAAGGGAAGTTGAGAGAGGGGTTAAGAAAGAGGTTAAGCAGATAGAGGTTGAGGTTAAGAAGAGGGTTGAGAGGGAGATTGAGAAGAGGTTGCATCATCGGATTTATAATAGTACGGTTAGTTCTGCGTTGAAGTTTAGGGATGAGTTTAAGAATCAGATTGTTGTGGGGGTTACTGCGGCTTTTGCTTTTCTTATCGCTTTGTCGTGGAGGGAGCCGATTGCGGGTTCGGTTGATGCGGTGATAGTTAGTTTGGGGTTGAGTGGGAGGGAGATTTATTTGCAATATTTGTCGGCTATTTTTATTACTATAATTGCGGTTTTGGTTTTGATGGGAGTTAGTCGGTGGAAGAGTAAGTGAGGGGGTGTTGGGGTTTAATTTATCCAACCTTTCATTTCAGGTATTTGATTTTCAATAAACTCAATGATTTCTTTTTTGAATTTTGGATTTAGAGAGATGCCTGTATAATTTGGTTTTTTCTTTATAATTAACCATTTGATATTTTCTAATTCTTTTATTATTTGTTTTAGGTTTGGAAATCTCTTGAAATGTTCGAGTCTATCATACTTTGCTCCCCAGTTCTTTTTAGAATAGGCGAGTTTGAACATAAGTTGGGCCTTTTCTTTTTTCATAATATTATATGAGATGTATTTTTATTTAAATGTTTCTGATTTTGATAGTTTAAGTGTTTGAGATAGAAAGTTTTATAAAACTATGAAAACTATGAAAACTATGAAAACTCAAAAAAGTGAATCTGCTTTCTTGGAATATTTTGGAGATACTCCAAAGTTGAGATTTTTGGATTTCTTAATTGGAAATCATTTTTTTGATTTTAATATGACCTATATGGCGAGGGAGGCGGGTATAAGTTATAATTCGTTGAAGGTTTTTTTTGATGAATTCTTGGAGAAGGGGATAATTGTTAAGACTCGGAGGGTGGGAAAAAGTGATATGTATAAACTGAATATTGACAATGCTATTGCTCAGAATTTTTTGAAGTTTGCTTGGTTTTTGACTAAGCAAGATTTAGGGGTCGAGAATGAGAGGGGGGCTTTGGTGGTTCAAGAGTCTGTTGGTGATGGAAGCAAAATTGTTGTATGATTAATTTTTAGTTTTGTTGAGTTAAATTAGATAGAATAGTATTGTAGGTAATAATAAACAACCCATTAAATGAATTCTTCGGATGTTTTTGGAGATGGTTAGGATTCCTAATGAGGTTGAGGTTATGAAAATTAATAATGAGAGGAGTTTTCCTAGAAGGGAATAGTCGGAGAAGATTAGGATTATTATTAATAGGGTTGAGATGATTGTGATGGATAGTTTTTGGTAGTTGATTTTGGTTATGTATTTGGCGGTTAGTTTGCTGAGGTTTATGGCTAGGGTGAATGCTAGAATTCCTGTGATGATTATTGTTCCTAGGATTAATATGATGTGGTTTATTGTTAGATTTGGGAGGAGTTTTGAGATGGCGACGGCTGCTCCGGTTCTTGTTCGGCCTATGCTGTAGATGGTTATTAGGGAGAGGCCCATGACGATTGTGTTTATTGCTCCTAAGAGGAAGAGGAATTGTCTTTGGTCTTTTATGTTTAAGGATTCTTTTCCGATTAGGGCGGCTTGACTTGCGCCTAGGCCTGGGAGGAATGCTGTGAATGGTGATGCGATTATGCTTGCTAATGAGGCTTTTAGGATTGATTTTTTATTGATTCTTATATTTTTTAGAGGGAAGACTCTTTGTTCTGGGATTTTGGTTTTTTGTTTGATGCTTATGATTAGATTACTAGCTCCAAATAATCCTGTTAGAAGTGGTAATAATGGTTCCTTTATGTTTAGGTTTAGGGTTGCTATTCCTAAGAAACCTGCGAGAAGGAAGATTATTAATGCCCAGGTTTTTTTGTTTTTTTCTTCGATAAGGATTAGATAGAGAGAGATGGAGATTAGGATTATGGGCATTAGGGTTTGGATTGTTGTGTAGACTAAAGGTAGTATGTAGATGAAGATTGGGGTGAAGAGTAGGATGATTAGTAGGGCGGTTAGGGATCCGTATAGAGTGTAGACGATTGCGAAGTAGCCTCGACCTTGAAGGAGTAGTCGGTGGCCGGGGAGGATGGATAGGAATGAATCTTCGTCGGGGGCTCCGAGGAAAATTGAGGGGATGAAGTCGAGGAAGGTGTGGGTTATGGCCATGGAAGTTATGAAGATGGCTAATGTTAATGGGGTTGTGAGGGTTAAAAGGAATGGTGAGAATGAGAGGAGGATTATTGAGATTAGGTTTATGTGGATGCCGGGGATTAGGCCTGTGATTGTCCCGGCGAGGAGTCCGATGAGGATGGCTAGAGTTAGTTCTATTATCATTTTATTACTTGTTTTAGTAGTTTAGAAAACCTTTTATAATCTAATTTGTATGGTTTTTTATGGATGTTGAGAATCACAATTCGCATGAGGGTATGGATCAGAAAACTGAGATGATTGTAGTTCCAGATAGGGAACGGAAGCGGGAATTGTATGAAAGGTCTCTTGAGGAGATTAAGGAGGGGGTTAAGGATGTAGATAGTCTTGTTTCAAGAATGGCCACTGTAGTAAGTGTTTTGAGAAGTAATCTTGAATATTATTTTTGGTGTGGGTTTTATTTTACTGAGGAGGGAGAGATGGTTGTTGGACCTTATCAAGGGAGTACTGCCTGTGCGAATATTACTTATGAGGGGGTTTGTGGGGCTGCTGCTAGGAAGAAAGAGAGTGTGGTTGTTCCAAATGTTCATGAGTTTCCTGGACATATAGCTTGTGATGAGAGGAGTAATTCTGAGATTGTTGTTCCTTTGATTGGGGAGAATGGGATGGTTATTGCGGTTTTGGATGTAGATTCTACTGAGTTGAATGCTTTTGATGAGGTTGATAGAGAGTGTTTGGAAGAGATGATAATGCCTGTTTTGTTGGATGTGGAGTAGGATTGAAGAGAGAGGGATGGGAAGGTTTTTATATTGGTGAATTATTGTCATATGATGAAAAGAGTGTTGAGTTTGTTTTTGGTAGTTGTGTTGTTTAGTTTAGGAGTTGTTGTTGCGCAGGATGATAATTTTTTGACGGATGAGGATGGTGTTCCGTCGGAGAGTGGAAGTGGTGGGGGTGGTTTTGGGGTGGTTGATGATTCTGGAAATGATGATTTTGAAGATGATAATGGTGTGAGTGATGGTTTTGATGACCAAATTGGGGATGGGCAGGGGTTTGATGATTTTGAGAAGGATGGGGATTTGATGAGGGTGATAATGTTATTGATCTTGATGAGATAGAAGGTGAGTTTGATGAAGGGGAGTTGGAGTTGCCTGATGCGGGATTGACTCCAGATAGTCCGTTTTATTTTTTGGATGGGTTGTTTGATAGTAGGGAGGAGAAGATTGCAGAGATTATGGAGATGATTAGAGAGGGTAAGGTTGATGCTGCGAGGAAGGCTCTGGAAAAATATAAGGAACATGTTAGGGAGCTTGAGGATGATCCTGATCCTAGGAAAAGGGGAGAGGCTAGGAGGGCTGTGGCTATGATTAATAGGGCTTTGAGAGATTTGGAAAGGGATTTGGATGAGGATATTAGGAGGGAATTTGTGGATAGTATTAGAGGGGATGAGAGAGGAGTGGTTACTGCGCTTGAGATTTCTAGTAAGATTAGAGATTTATGTGAACAGTTGTCTGAATTAGATCCTAATGAATACAATAGAGTTTGTGGTTTGAGTGGAGATTCGAAACCTTGGGAGAGAGAGTTGCATAAGGATTTGACTGAGGAGCAGAGGAAAGAGGCTAGAGAGTTTGGGGAGATTTTGAGTGATTGTATGAGGACTTCTGGAGGGGATTGTAGGTGTGAGGATATTAGTTTTGTGGCTATGCAGGAAATGTGTATAACTGCTAGGCCTTTGGCTGTTGCTTGTGGTTTAAATGATGATGAAGAGGCTTGTGATAAATTGGATAGTTTGGAGTTTCCAGAGATGCCAGATTATTTGAGAGATGTTGCAGATAGATTGGATGATAAGTATGCTGATGATAATTTTGATCATCATTTTCCAGGGGCTTGTGAAGATGCGGGGATAGATCCTAGAGATGGTGATGCTAAAGAAAAATGTTTTGCAGTTATGGTTGATATTGAGGCTCCTCCTGAATGTAGGGAGGCTATAAAGGAGGCAGGGGCAAATAATGAGAGAGAGGCGAGAGAGGTTTGTGAGAAAATTATGTTTGATCTTGATGCTCCTCAAGAATGTTTGGATGAGGGGATAGATAATTTTAAGGACTGTGGGGAGTTTATGAGAAGTCAAGGATTTGATGAAAAGGGAGGAGGTCCTAGGGGTCCTGATTGTGGAGGGATAGAAAATTCTGAAGAGAGGTTGAAGTGTTATGATAGTTTTGATAGGGGTGATTTTGAGAGAGGGTTTAGGGATGATTATAAGAAGGATTTTGATGATCACTATGATGATTATAATAGGGGAAGAGAGGAGTTTAAGGAGTTGCATCCAGAGTGTGTGAAGAATAGGATTCATTGGCCTCCTGATTGCGAGAGGTTTTTGAAGGAAGAGTTGCCAGGAATGAGGGAACGTAGGGATAAGGATTTTGAGGGGAGATCTGAAGGTACGAGAGAACAGCAAAAGCAATGCGAGGTAGGTTGTCGTGATCAAGGGAAGGCATGGGACTTTTATGGGGGAGAGTGTGAGTGTTATGCTGCGGATTTTGGAGATAATGATAAGGGTGGTTTTGGAGGTTATGATTGTGATGCGATGTATTGCCAGCAAGGATCTCATTGTGAGCCTGATTATGGGTGTGCGTCTGATAATGGGGGAGGTAGTTTTGATGATAGGGATTATGATGATAATTATGAGGAGAGTGAGTGTAAAGATGGTTGTGGTGATGAATGTCTGGGAGCTAGTAGGACTGATTGTGTTGATGGTGGGATGAGATGTGAGTGTTATTATGATGGGGATGAATATAAGGATGATGGTGGTTCTGGTGGAGGTGGTTTTGATGGTGGTGATGGAGAGTTAGGTAGTTCGTCTCCTTTTGAAGGTGACGATAGTTCGGGAAGTGGTGGTGATTCTGGTTCTAGTAGTTCTGGTGGTGGGGATTCGGGAGGGTCGGATGGTGATAGTGGAGATAGTAGTCCTATTAATGCAGAAGTGGTAAGAGGTATTACTGGTAATTCTGTTGGGAATAAGTTTTTGGATTATTATTTTAGAAGATAGTTGAGAGTGGTTGAGTATAGGAAGATTTTTAAATAGGTTAATGATTGTTTTGTTGAGGCGATATATATGAAAAATGGATCCTCGAGTAAGAAAGTTGGCGCAGCAAACTGTAAGGTATTCTTTGGATGTTAAACCTGATACGAATGTGATTATTAGTGGGGGGGAGGAGGCTAAGGAGTTTATTGTTGAGTTGTATAAGGAAGTGATTCTTCGGGGGGCGCATCCGATTGTTAATGTTCGATTTGATGGGATGAGTGATTTTTTTTATAAGTATGCTAATAAATCTCAGTTGGAGAGGTTTCCAGATATTCAGATGGATATGATTAAGAAAAGTCAGTATTATATTGGGATTAATACGACGGGGAATACTAAAGAGCTTTCGAATGTGGATCCTAAGAAGATTATGATTCGGAAGAAGGTTACCCGACCGATTGGAGATCATATTGTTAATTCGTCTAATAAGAAGGAAGGGTGGATGAAGAGGGTTACTATTGGGTTTCCGTGTTCGGCATTGGCGCAGGAGGCTGGGATGTCGTTGAATGAGTATGAGAATTTTGTGTTTAGTGCTTGTTTGATAGATTGGAAGAAGTTTGGTAAGAGGCTCGATAAGATTAAGGGGGTTTTTGAGAAGGCTAGAAAGGTTCATTTGATTGGTAATGGAGTTGATTTGAGGTTTTCGATTGATGGGAAGAATTGTATTGCGGATAGAGGAGAGGAGAATATGCCTGGGGGTGAGGTTTTTATGGCTCCGGTGCGAGAGAGTATGAATGGGTTTATTGAGTTTGATTATCCTAGGATTGTTAATGGGAATTTGATTAGTGGGGTTAAAATGAAGTTTGAGAATGGAAAAGTTGTTGAATATAGTGCTGAGGAGGGTGAGGGGTTTCTTAGAGAGTTGTTGAGTACGGATGAGAATGCGAAGTTTGTGGGAGAGTTTGGGGTTGGGTGTAATGCGGGAATTGATAAGTATACAAATGATTTGTTGTTTGATGAGAAGTTGGATGGGACTATTCATTTGGCTTTGGGGATGGCGTATAAGGATAATGGTGGTGGGAATGATAGTGCGATTCATGTGGATATTGTTAAGAGTATGAAAGAGGCTAAGATGGTTTTGGATGGGAAGACTGTTCAGGAAAATGGGGAATGGAAGGTTTAGATTTAGGTTGTAGTTAGTTGTTGTTGTAGTTAGTTGTTGTATGTGAAATCTTCTTCATCTAATGTTGGGAAGTAGTTTGTAAATGCTTCGTCTGTAAGTGCCTTGTCTACAAGTGTTGGTTGGAGGTTGTGTGTTGGAGGATTATTGCTTTTAAGATTTGATGAGGGGGTTGGTGATTCTGCTTCGAGATTTTGTGTTGAGTTGTTTAGATGGTTAATGAGTTGTAATGCGTCTATTGGTGTGTTGTGTCTGTCTCCGTTTACATCTAAGAAATAAGGTGTTGTTGAATGTAGTGTTGTTGATCTGTTCTCGTTTATGTTGTTTAGGGCAATTAATAAATCTGTTGATGAGATTATTCCGTCTGCGTTTATGTCTTTGGGGTTATTGGGATTTTGATTTGTTGTTTTGAATTCTAGGTTGTCGACTTTTGATCTTTGGTATCTTCCTGAACTTGACCAACTGCCTACGGCTGATGCTCCTAATTGGGTTAATGGTGGTAATTGATTTTTTAGGTTTGCTTTTAGGACTAAATCTGATCCATAGTTTGGGTCTTCGTTTGAGGTTATGGTTAGGGTTGCTTCTTTTTCTTGTGAGTTGTATGTTAATGTGTTGTGATAGGTGGTGTTTAATTCGAATCTAGGAGGGGTTTCTTGTTGTGAGAAGAAATTTCCTTCGCTGTCGAATCCGAATATATGAATGCCTTGTTCGTATCCTCCGTAAAGGGCGTAGATTGCTGGATCGCCGGGGGATTTTTGGTTTGTTTTTCTTGATTCTGAGAACAATCCGAAGTTAGTGTCACCAGAAGTTCTTCTTGTGATATTTATATCGAATTCTAGGGTGAAGCTTTCTCCTTTATGGTCGATTGGAATGGTTGCATATTCTTGGGAGTTCGTGTATGAACTTACTTTTAAAGTGTTGTTTGAAACTTCGTAATGGGTTGGTTTATTTGTTTCAAATCCAGGGTCTGTTGAGAAGTCTGAAGAGATTGAGGTAAGCATGAGGCGGTTTTCTAAGGGTTCAAGGGCTAGAGGTTTGTTATTTCTAGTTTTGTTTTTTGGTTGTTTTCGTTTCATATTTTTAGTTGATTTTTTGTGTATTTAAGTGTTTTGTTTTGTGACTATTGTGTAATAGTTACAGTATTGTGAGGCGATTGTTAATACTAGTTAGATAGTTTTATAAATAATTAATTCTTGTTATTAAAAAGAGAGTGAAAAATGGTAGATAATGTAAATCAAAGATTTCCAAACCTACAATTTTTCTTTTGGAGTGAAAAATGGTAGATAATGTAAATCAAAGATTTCCAAACCTACAATTTTTCTTTTGGAGTGAAAAATGGTAGATAATGTAAATCAAAGATTTCCAAACCTACAATTTTTCTTTTGGAGTGAAAA
>Ga0187833_10001773_pt1 | contig 24096 bp, 20 predicted proteins | sample ETNtaG_37_FD_167968 | JGI IMG/M metagenome (GOLD analysis project Ga0187833, IMG submission 167968) | Marine microbial and viral communities from oxygen minimum zone, Eastern Pacific Ocean - ETNP2014_SV_400_PacBio MetaG (Illumina Assembly) | ecosystem: Environmental > Aquatic > Marine > Hypoxic...
TTGATGTGAACTCAGGGAAAGATCCAAAAAAATTACTTGAGATGGTTTCCATTGTTAACTTTCCTGCTTCAATTGCATTACAGACCAATACTCCTGATGTTCTGCAAAATATAAAACGAAAGAATATCCCATTTGATGAATATGTCGTTTTTCAAAAAGATCTCATGTCAAAATCAAAGTATAATTCCGTGACAGAGTTAATTTTGTGTCTCCCAGGCGAAACCAAAGAAACATTTTTGAATACCCTAAGAGATGTTATCAATTCAGGTGTGCAAAATATTGCAATTTATACCATGATGAACCTGAAAGGAACTCCAATATCTTCAGTGGAAAGTTCTGAACGTTACAATCACATAATACGGCATAGGATTGTACCAAGACAATTCAGTACGATTAATGGCATAAAGATTATGGATACCGAAGAAGTAGTCGTCGCTACAAAAGATATGTCATTCGAGGATTATGTGAGTCTCCGGGGGTTAAGTTTTATTGTTGCAACTTTTCTTGGTTCAGCAGAGTTAAATCCGTTAAAGAGGTTTCTTCTCGGGTATAAAATGGATATTGCAGAATGGATTTTTTCTATATCTGACAGACTATCTGAATACCCTGAACTCTATCAGAATCATAAGGCCTTTTTAAAGGAAACAGAGGATGAATTATTTTTGTCTCGTGAGGCTCTCATAGCGTTTTATCATAATCATGAGAATTTTGAAGCGTTATGTTCAGGTCGTTTAGGAGATAACCTGCTTCGCAAATATAAGCTAATAGTTCTTTCTGAAAATTATGAATCATGCCTTGAGTTGGCGGTATCAGTCGTAAGGGAAATTATCCATGATAGTTTTGAAGACCATAAAAAGATAGATGTGATGATTGATGATTTAACTTCCTATCTTTTGACGCGTAATATGAAACCGTTTTTATCAGGAAAATATTCCTATCATAAACAGTTTCATCTCAATTATGATATCCCTCTCTGGTTAGTAAATAGCGATCCTGAGCTGCTTCTTAAAGATTTTAATAGTACATGCGACTATACTGCTACCTTTACTGATGATACTATAAGGCGGTTGAAAAATATTGTTGAGATGAACAAGGATCTTACTTTATCATTACAAATACTTTATCGTGATGGCACTATGCGGGAATACTGGCCACAATGGGTTAGGGACTTAGATTAATGCTCATTTCATTAAATAATCAAAAGATTTAGGAACCAAAAGAGAGATATTTACAGCCGTTTATCATACCGAGAGGATTGATCTATTATGGTAAGGCTACCCACATTCGATCGCAAGGAGTTAAGTATAAAGCCGTTGTCACAGAGAAAAAACGGTATAAATATTTCTGCTGTTAGGCATTTAGGCGCTACTAAAGAAATAAGAATTGACGAAAAGATAAGAAAGGTTGCTAGTCACATCTCGCTAGCTAAAATCAATGATAGCGTAAATATAATATTTATTGGTGGCCATGTAATCCGGTCTGGAGTCCAAGAGTATCTATTGGACTTAATGAAAAGAGGGTATATCTCGTGTTTGGCGATGAGTGGCGCAGGAATAATACATGATTATGAACTTGCACTAATAGGAGCGACTACAGAAAATGTAGCTCATTACATAAAAAATGGTCAATTTGGTTTGTGGAAAGAGACGGGGGAGTTAAATGATATTATAAATCAGGCTTATCTAAATGAGAGTACCGTCGGTATGGGAGAGGCTATTGGCCAATCTATTGAACATGGAAATCTTCCTCACAAAAGTTTGAGTTTGCTGGCTGCTGGATATAGATTGCGTATTCCTGTTACTATTCATGTTGGCATAGGTTATGACATTATACATGAGCATCCGAATTGTGATGGTGCTGCAATAGGGGCGCTTTCGTACAATGATTTCCTAAAGTTTGTCTCAGTGGTCCAGCGGCTTCAAGGTGGAGTTGTAATGAATTTTGGCAGTGCGGTGATGGCTCCAGAGGTTTTTCTAAAGGCATTGAGTATGGCAAGGAATGTTGCGCACCAGAATGGAAGGACCATTAAACGTTTTACGACTTTAGTTTGTGACCTGCATAATCTACCCGATGATTTTAGTAAAGAACCTTCTAAAGATAGTGCTGCCTACTACTTCAGACCATGGAAAACAATGCTTGTTAGAACCGTGGCTGATGGGGGAAAAAGTTTTTATATAAAAGGAAAACATGAAGAAACTATCCCAGCACTTTGGTCAGCTATAAATGAGGTTGAGAAAAATGGAGAAATTTAGGAATTCTGTTAGGAACAGGTATGCTTAGATCTTCTAATGATAGCTGATCAGTGTCTAATTTAAGATGAAGATTGTTGAACTTAGAGAACTTGAGAAAACACTTAGAGAACTGAAATTCAAAGGGAAAAAGATTGTCCATTGTCATGGATGTTTTGACCTAATGCATCCGGGACACATCAAGTATTTTCAGGCAGCAAAGGATATGGGTGATGTGCTGGTTGTGACAGTAACACCTGACGTATATGTTGACAAGGGATCTGGCAGGCCTGTCTTTAATCAAGGCTTAAGGGGAGACTCCATAGCGGCTTTAGAATGTGTTGATTACGTAGCTATAAATAAATGGCCAACTGCGGAAGAAACACTTAGATTGCTGAGGCCGGATATCTATGTTAAGGGCCAGGAATTTGAGAAATTAGAAGACAAAACAGGCAAAATTCAGAAAGAGTATAAAGTACTAGAGGAAATAGGTGCAGAGATGAAATTTACACATGAAATAGTATTTTCTTCAACTGAATTACTGGAGAAGTATTTTGATCCGCAGATTACGTTGATTGACACAGATGAAACAGGAAATTAAGAATAAAATATTGTTATTCGATGAACTTATAGAAAAGGTAAGGATACATCGACAAGAAGGAAAACTTGTTGTTCAAAGTCATGGGGTTTTTGATATCATTCATCCGGGTATTATAAGGCATCTTAATGAAGCGAAGGAGCGAGGAGATGTACTGATAGTTACAGTAATAAAAGACAATGATGTAAGAAAGGGGCCTGAAAGGCCTATCTTTCAAGAAGATTTAAGATTGGAAAATGTTTCGTCATTGGCGCAGACTGATTATTGCTGTCTTGTGGATGATGAGACTCCTTTTGAATGCATAAAAAGGATAAAACCTGATTACTTTGCAAAGGGCCGAAAATATGCGGAACGTGATCAGTCGATTCATAGCAAAATTTTTGATAAAGAAAAAGAGTTGTATTTTGGTAAATGCAAAATACATGAAACGGATGGTTTTTCATTCAGTTCCACCCACATAATTAATAATTTCTTAGACATATACTCTGAAGAGACCAGAAATTTTTTAAAGATGTTTTCCAAAAAATACAGTTTTCATAATGTTATTAAAAGATTAGATGATTTGAAAGATTTAAAGGTTTTGCTATTAGGAGATGGAGTTATAGATGAATATTACTATTGTGAATCGATGGGAAAATCTCCAAAGGCACAGCTTATTGTTAACAAATATGTTACTCATGAGGTATTTGCCGGAGGTACCTTTGCGATTGCGAACCATGTGGCAGGGTTATGTGATAAGGTCCAGTTGGTAACATTGTTAGGAAGAGAGGATTCGAGAGAAGATTTTGTCTCAGATAATCTTAAATCAAACGTTAGTGCAAAGTTCTTTTACAGGGATGATGGTCCATCCGTTATAAAAAGGAGATATATTAATCAATACCAGGAACAAAAAATGTTCGAAATTAATTATATAAATGATAAAAATATCTCTGGAAAAATTGAGTCAGAGGTTATTAGTTACTTAGAGTCAGTAGTACACGAATATGACCTGATATTAGTCTCTGATTTTGGACATGGGTTTATTACAAATAATTTAATACAGAAAATTGAGGAGTTTCCAATAAAATTGGCAGTAAATGCGCAAACTAATGGAGCCAACGCCGGATACAACCTGATTACAAAATACAATAAAACAAATTTTATATGTTTAGATGCCCCGGAGGCAAGGTTGGCTACCCAGGAAAAATATATCGAGATAGAGTATGTTGCGAAAAAACTCTTAAATGGTATAGACACGGACTATCTTACTATAACAGTGGGAAGCAATGGTTCATTATGCGTGAACAGAAAAGGTGAAATAAATCGAACACCGGCCTTTGCGACAAAAGTGATTGATCTTATGGGTGCCGGAGATGCATACTTCTCACTTTCATCACTATGCTTTGCTCTGGAAATGCCAATGGATTTGGTTTCATTTTTCGGAAATGTGATAGGGGCTTTGTCAGTTCAAATCGTAGGTAACAAAAAGTCAGTAGAAGGGTATGAAATCAAAGAATTTATACATTCCGTTATGAAGCAGGAAGAACGATGAATGAATATGCAAAAAACTATTATGGCCATCTTGCAGACTTGATGAATTCTGTCAAGTTTATTAGTAATGAAAGGAATAATATTGATTTCTATGGAGGTATAGGAATGGTTGGTAATCTAATTTTGACACAGATAAATTCTGGTCATAAACTTATGTTTATAGGTAACGGTGCCAGTGCTGCCATTTCCAGCCACATGTCTACGGATTTCTGGAAAACTTGCGGGATAAGAGCTATTGCGTTTAACGACAGCTCACTGTTAACGTGTCTCGGAAATGATTTCGGCTATGAATATATATTTGAGAAATCAATAGAAATGTTTGCAGACCCTGGAGACATTTTAATCGCCATAAGCAGCTCTGGCAAGTCGGAGAATATTTTACGGGGTGTAGATTCGGCAAAATCAAAAGAGTGTAGTGTCGTAACTCTTTCTGGCTTCAAAGATGATAACCCTCTGTCTTCAGCGGGAGATTTTAATTTTTATGTTCCGGCACAGAAATATGGTCCAGTTGAAGTAATTCATCACTCTATATGCCATTGTATTTTAGATGCCATTGTTAGTTGCAAAGGCAGACACAGAAAATAGTTTAACTGGACTCAGATTATCAGGGTTTTAAGTATAAGTTAAGCGCGTTATAAAAGGAATTATGCGTTATGAATAATGGTCGTAGTAGTAACAAGGAGAGTTTGGAAAAAGTTATAGAGATTTTGAAGTTTGCCATTGTTAAATTGTTAGGGAAAAAATATCTGCGAGTACCTGAGTAAATCAACGTTCTATTGCCACTTGTTAATCGATGTAAATTAGCATAATCCACGAACCAGAGATGGATAAATACAAAATTGACAGTCACAAATTGATTTACCATCTTCCCAGGGTATGTGATTGGTTAAAGGGAAAGAACATTTACCCTATATACATGGAAATAAGCCCTGTGGGAAGCTGTAACCATAGATGCGTCTTTTGCGCTTATGATTTTATTGGGTATCCAAATAGAAAACTTGATTGTAAGAAATTCCTCGCATTTATAGATGAAGCTAAAGATGTTGGTGTGAAGAGTATATTATTTGCGGGAGAGGGAGAGCCTTTACTACATCCGGACATAGAAGAATTCATCATTTCTTCTAAAAATAGTGGTATAGATGTGGGATTGTTTACAAATGGGCAGTTATTAAGAGAAGATCTTGCAAAATCTATATTGCCATTTCTTACCTTTGTAAGGTTTAGTTTTAATGGTGGAACAAAAGAGAACTATGCGGATATCCACAAAGTTAAACCGGAGATTTTCGAAAGAGTAGTGGCTAATATTAAGAATGCCTCTGAGATAAAAGAAAGAGGGTCTTTGGATGTGGATATTGGAGTACAGTATGTATTATTGCCGGAAAATGTAGACTACTTAATAAAGGCAGTGAAGATTTTAAAAGATACAAGAATAGACTATTTTGCAATTAAGCCCTTTGTACAGCAAAGTCATTTGCAATCATATAGAGCTGGAGAGCAGCTTGATTCCAATAATATAGAGGATATTCTTAATGAAGCAGAAAGCTTTTCCAGTGAAAATTTCATGGTTATTGCAAGGAGAGAATCATTTGAGGATTACGGTAAGAGGACGTATAAACATTGTTATGGAACTTCATTTGTTTCCGTTCTGAACTCGGCAGGGGATATAGCAACGTGTCTCCCTTATTGGGATAAAGAAGATTTTGTCTTTGGTAATATTTACAAGCACGCGTTTAAAGATATATGGATTGGAGAAAAAAGAGAAAAAATTAAGCATTATTTAGAGGAAGACATTAATACACAAAAATGTCCACCAAATTGTAGGCCAAATTCGATTAATAAGTTCTTGTGGGAGATTAAGAATCCTTGTGTGAAGCATATAACTTTTGTTTAAGGATAAAATATAGTTGAAACTAGAAAAATATTCTGAAGACATACTAACCCTTTTTTGAGGATTAACGTAATAGACAAGATATAGCATTCGGCAAATCAGTAACCGTGACTTATGGAAATGAATAAGAGAAGATAATAAAATGGGTGAATTGGAAAAGATAGTACTTGATGGAACTAAGATTATATGGCACCAAGAACGCTTACAGGCATGGAAACGTGGTGAACGATTTGCGCCTATTGGCATTGACATGGCATTGACCAGAGGTTGTAACTTTAAATGCGTTTTCTGCTATTCTACTTTGCAGGATAATAAGGGTAAGCGAATCACAAAAGAAGTAATAACACGATTTCTTGACGATTGTGCAGAAATAGGCGTAAAGGCAATTAGTTTTGTTAGTGATGGAGAGAGTTCACTCTCCCCCGTTTATGTTTACAGTATAAAATATGGACATAGATTAGGTATTTCTATGGCATCTGGAACTAATGGGTATTTATTAAATAAAAATGTACTTGAAGAAATTTTGCCAAGCCTGACGTACTTGAGATTCAATATGTCTGCTGGTGAACCGAAACGATATTCTGAAATTATGGGAGTTCCAGAGGAGTGGTTTGGGAATGTGAAAGAGAATATAAAACAGGCAGTCAAAATAAAGGAAAAAAAGAAATTAGAAGTAACATTAGGGATACAGATGGTCTTGATGCCTGAATTTGCTGATCAAATTTTACCTCTGGCACGATTGGGTAAAGAATTACGACCAGATTATCTGGTTATAAAGCATTGCAGTGACGATGAAAACGGTGCGATTGGTGTTGATTACAAAGGATATCGTAAGATCTATGATATTTTGAAAGAAGCTGAATCTTTGAGCGATGATGATTATTTAGTGAAAATAAAATGGTCAAAAATTGAATCTGAGGGAAAGCGTGACTACGAGCGTTGCTATGGAACTCCATTTCTATTGCAGCTTTCTGGATCTGGATTAGTGGCTCCTTGCGGCTGCCTGTTTAATGAAAAGTATAGTAAGTACCATATAGGAAATATTGTTGACACTTCATTTAAGGAGATTGTCTATAGTGAACGCTATTGGGAAGTAATGAAAGAATTGGCCTCAGAGAATTTTAATGCAAAAACAATGTGTGGCACTTTGTGTTTGCAACATAAAGTAAATGAGGTGTTGGACAAATACAAAAAGGGGGAAGTCCGACTCAATAAACCTGTAGGAGAGCCTCCTGAGCATATTAATTTTATTTAGTACCTGATTTACAAAAAGAGCCAATTCATAGATGATTAGATGTCTGCGTCTCAAGAAAAAGAGTTTAACTGTCGATTACGATGCTTTCAGCATTAAAAAAATGTGTATTAAAATAGGTGTGAGGTGAAGATAGGTTTTTGGGCATATTCCTTAATGATGTTGGAGAGGTATTGGGATATGCTGCATGAAAAGGCAGATTGTTGGTGGGGAGTGACGCATCCACGTATATATAATCTGCTGATGGAGAAAAATATTAGTAATGTTGTTTACCATCATGATGAGCTTATCGTAGATCATAATAAGGCTTATGGCAATAAGTGTGTTTCAAGTAATCCTGGGCACAGCGAAAGAATCGTTGCAGAAAGGATTAAGCCGGATATATGGATTTCAGATACTTTAAATAAATTACATTATGTACCAAAAGATGCCTTTTGGGTGCAGGTATTTCATTCACTACCTATTAAGAAACACTTTTTTTACCCTTCAGTACTTGACTATGATCTTCTTCTTCTGCCCGGTGAATACCACAAACATGAGATTATAAAACGATTAAATTTTAAAGAAAGAGACGAGGAGCGCTTAAAGGTTGTTGGCTGGCCGCGGACGGATGATTTTTTTAATGGCAAATTTGATAGACAGGAAATAATGAATACTCTTGAATTGGATCAAAACGTAAAAACCATACTATATGCACCAACGTGGGGGTGGGGTTATGGAAATGAGACACTTTTTGCGAGATGGTTTGACCGTGAAGTTAAAGCATTTGAGCAAATATGTCATAAAATTAGAAAAATGGACCTTAACTTTATTGTAAAACTTCATCCCCTGTCTTTTCATGCAAACAATCAGACTTTAATAAACATTTCAAAAAAATACAAAGTATTATGGCTAACAAAAGAAATTAGTTGGTTTGTGGATGATCCCAATCCTTTCTTATGGATTACAGATATTTTAATAAGTGATCTTTCCGGGATAATTGCTGAATTCATGGTACTAGATCGTCCGATTATTTATATCGATCCTGATGAAAAATTAGACGCCTGGGACAGCTCTGATATGCCAAAAAACTTCAGGGCAGGACATATTGTAAAAAGTCCTGAAGAATTGTTAGATGCAATAGATAATTCAATAAAATTCCCTGAAAGGTTTAAGAAAGAGCGAAATAATATGGTTTCCAAACTTTTTCATTCTCCTGACGGCATGGCAATAGATAGAGCTGTGCAGGAAATATTGAATTTTGCCAGACGCAAAGGGTTAAACTAACTGTTGTTTAAATCACTAATAGTAAACAATTTATCGAAAAAAGAGTTCTATGAAGATCTTCAAGGCAAGATAAACAAAAAAAGCAAAGATGTTGGGTTGTTCTGCTTCATTCTTTTTGTAGTAAAAAAGATATCAATTTATTTTGCTATTTCTATTGTCTATATTTTTATCCGGTTGATCAAACCCTTTATATTTATAAGATTTGGATCATTGGATGCGAATAAGATAGGCCCTCTTATCTCATTACCGTCGTTGTACCTACTTGAAAAAGATCATCATATTCAACCCCAAAACACTTTAGATATATTTTACGATGGCTATGGAAAGAACCGTCATATATGCAATAATCAGTTATTAAAGATGTGGAAAAGGATATTTTTAACCAGAAAATGGGTGATATTTTCAGATAGTATAGCAAGAAATTTTTATGAGTTCTGTGTCAGGTTTTCAATAAAAACAGAACATATGATTACAGCAACCCGAGATGGGCGTGATGTATTGGGGTTGGTAGAAAGAAGTAAACTTTACCTACAATTCACAGAAGAGGAAGTCTCTAGGGCAAAATCAGAAATAAAAAAAATGGGCATGAACGAAAATGACTCTTACGTCTGCATGCTTAATAGAAGCCAGAGCTATTCGTCAAAGACATTTACGGGAAGAAACTGGGATTATCAAGCATTCAGAAATTGTGCTATAGAAGGTTACATGCCGGCTGCTGAGGAGATGACTAAAAGAGGGCACTATGTTATTAGAATGGGTTCCATTGTCGGTGACTTAATGAATACCGAAAATCCAAAGATTATTGAATACGCCCATAAAGGTTTTAGAACGGAGTTACTGGATATTTATCTATCTGCTAATTGTTATTTTATTATTACCTGCTCGTCAGGATTAGACGGCGTTACATGGTTTTTTAAAAGGCCTGGAGTTATAGTAAACTTTGTACACTTAGAACATATTAATTCATGGCAATCAAACCATATAACAATTTTCAAGAAATATTGGCTAAAAAGGGAAAATAGATTTATGAGTATTCAAGAGATACTTGAATCTGGAGCTGGCAGATTCCTCAGAAGTGAACTATATGAAGATATGGGAATTGAACTTATTGACAATACTCCAGAAGAAATCATGGACGTCGTTGATGAAATGGATAAACGTTTGAAGGGAACTTGGCAGACGAGTGAGGCTGACGAAGAACTACAAAGGCGTTTTTGGTTTTTTTTTAAGTCAAGTAGTCTGCATGGTGTTATTCGCTCCAGAGTTGGAACGGAATTCTTGAGACAAAATAGAGAGTTATTGTATTAGATGATTACATACAGTCATCAAAAGTTCTCAGAATATTCACAGGCAGCTCTTGTTTTCATTATTGTATTTTGTAATAGAGTCGGTCAATTAAGAAAAATCATAATGCGACAAAGCTGCAACCAACCGTATTCTTAGTTAATTAATATTATGCAATTAATTGATTTAAAAAAATGAAGGTAATTTTACGATTATGATCAATCATGATTTAAAGAAGAAACTATATAAAGAGATGTTGTATATTAGGATGATTGAGGAACGAATTGCAGAGATTTATCATCCGGCTGATGAAATGAAATGCCCAACGCATTTGTATACGGGACAAGAGGCTGTTGCTGTTGGAATATGTAATGCATTGATAGAAGGAGATGTTGTTTGTCCGTATCATCGATCTCATGGATGGTACATGGCAAAAGGTGGTGATCTTAAAGCGATGATGGCGGAGTTGTTCGGAAAAGAAGCGGGTTGTAGCAAAGGGTGGGGTGGCTCAATGCATTTAGTTGATGTTGGGAGTGGTGTGATGGGGTCTTCTTCTATTTTAGGTGGAACAATACCCCATGCGGCAGGATGTGCTTTAGCTTTTCAGATAAAAGAGGTGGAAAATGTTGCTATTGCTTCTTGCGGGGATGCAGCAATTGAAGAGGGTGTTTTTCATGAAAGCATGAACTGGGCCTCTTTAAAGAAGTTGCCGGTTGTTTTTGTTTGTGAGAATAATTTATATTCTACTTCAAGCCCATTAGGTGTCAGGCAGCCTCCTGTTGAGATATATAAAAGAACAGTATCATATGGAATTCCGGGTGTGCGTGTGGACGGGAACGATGTATTAAAGGTTTATGAGGCAGCCTTAGAGGCTGTTTCTCTTGCAAGGGCAGGAGACGGTCCTACACTTATAGAGGCGATGACTTACAGGTGGCGTGAGCATGTAGGGCCAAATTATGATTACAGTTTGGGATATCGTTCTAAACAAGAGCTTGAGGAATGGATAGAGAAGTGTCCAATCAAAAGAGTATCTGACGTGGTTTCTGAGAGAGAGGAAGAATTACTGATTGAAGGTTTTAGTAAAGAGATAGATGAGGCGATTGATTTCGCTCGTCAATCCCCTTTTCCCAAACCAAGTTGAAATACTCTTTTCAGTAGTTCAGAGAAACCCTTAATAACAAATAGTTTTTCAGATTTGGAGGTTCTTAAAAACAAATTACTCAATCTTCAAGTTCATTATGAAAGGTTGCTAAAACTTTTAATTGGAAATTTACAAAAGGCGATATGAAGAATATTCTTTATAAAACTTCTTGTAAAAACGACAAATTGGCAAAGAGGGTGACTTAAAATACGTTACCAACCTTATGATTCAGAGCATCATAGAGATATTAACTAATGAAATATTCTGAGGCTTTACGAGAAGCGCAGGCTCAAATAATGCGTTATGATGAAAGTGTGTTTGTTTGTGGTCTAGGGGTTCCGGATCCAAAAGGTGTTTTTGGATCAACAATCGGTTTAGAGGAGGAATTCGGACCTAAACGTGTTTTCGATACGCCTGCATGTGAAAATGCCACAGTAGGAATGATGATTGGGGCGTCCTTCCAGGGTATGCGACCTATTATGGTCAATCAGCGACTAGATTTCACTCTATTGGCATTAGACCAAATTATAAATCATGCTGCCAAATGGAAATGGATGTTTGGTGGGGTACAAAGAGTACCGATTGTGATACGTGTTATTGTCGGACGGGGATGGGGGCAGGGTGCTCAACATTCTCAGACTATGCATGCATTGTTTGCTCATATTCCGGGACTCAAGGTAGTTGCGCCTGTGTCTCCTAAAGATGTCAAGGGCTTATTAATATCAAGTATTGAGGATGATGACCCAGTAATTTTCATTGAGCATAGACGGCTTTATGATGAGGAGGGTGATGTGCCTCAAGGTATTTATCGGGTTCCTATAGGTAAAGCCAATGTTGTTCAAGAGGGTGTCGATATAACTTTAGTGGCTTTATCTCATATGGTTGTTGAGACTGAAAAAGCAGGGATAGCGCTAAAAGAAAAAGGTATTTCAGCCGAAATTATTGATATGCGTAGTTTGCGTCCTTTAGATATGGATACGATTTTAAACTCTGTGAAAAAAACAGGGAGACTTGTTGTTATTGATGATGACTGGAAGTTGTGTGGAATCGCGGGTGAAATAATAGCCGCTCTAGTGGAAAATGATCACAAAATGTTTAAGGCGCCTCCGATACGCTTGACGTGGCCTGATATGCCAACTCCTACAAGTGTCGTGTTAGAATCTGCACATTATACAACGGCAAAAGATATTTATGAGGCAAGCTGTATTTGTTTAGATCGACGCGTGGATCCTGCTTTATTCATTGATGAAGAACGCGAACAACCTTTTAGTGGTCCATTTTAAGAGAAAATGAAAAGTTCATTTTGGAATAAGCATTATCAAAGATTTTCAGTTCAGCAACACTCGGCTTTTTCATCGTATTATGTTACTGGATATTTGAGCTGTTTTCGGGTTGAAATATGAATAAAGCGAAACTGTTTAGAAAATATTTAAAGGGAAAAGAATTGATCAGGTTGGTCGGTGCCCACAATGGATTAACAGCAAAGCTGGTAGAAGAAGCTGGCTTTGAAGGTATTTGGGCAAGTGGTCTTGAAATATCAACATCATATGCCCTGCCGGATGCAAATATTTTAACAATGACTGAGTTTTTAGAGGCCGCAACACAAATAAACGAAGCTTCTAACTTGCCGGTTATTGCAGATTGTGACACAGGATTTGGCAATTCGAATAATGTAATCCATTTAGTAAAAAAATATGAAAATTCTGGAATTGCTGGCATCTGTATCGAAGATAAAGTATTCCCAAAAGTAAACAGTCTTTTTGAAGGCAGGCAAGAACTAGCCCCTATTTATGAATTTGTTGGAAAAATAATGGCTGCAAAAAGTGCCAGAAAATCAAAGGAATTCTCAATAATTGCAAGAGTTGAGGCTTTGGTTTCTGGTTGGGGACATGAAGAGGCCTTGAGACGGGCTACAGCTTATGCAGAGGTTGGTGCCGATGGAATATTAATTCATTCAAAATCAGATACTCCGGGGGAAATAATTAAATTTGCTAAAAATTGGAAATTGAATACCCCTTTGATAATTGTTCCAACGAAATATCCATCGTTAACTGAAAAGGAAATGATAAAATATGGAATAAAGATTGTTATTTATGCAAATCATGGCATAAGGGGAGCTATTAAAGCGATACGAACTACCTTTAGAGAAATAAGCAGAGGCGGTATAAAAAATATTGACGAAAAGATTACTCCTTTATCAGAAGTATTTAAATTGCAAGGACAATTTGATTTAAAACAAAAAGAAGAAGAATTTTTGAAAGGGGAGTATGATGATTTTGTAGTGATTATTCCAGCCGCGGGAGTTCCTACATTAGATAGAAAGTTGGGCAGAATGTTTAATGACATACCGGTGTCATTGATTGATATAAATGGAAAAACATTATTAAAAAGAAATATAATGACCCTTAACAAAGTTGGATTAAAGAATATTTATGTTGTAGCAGGATATAAAAAAGAACTATTTGACAGGAAAGATTGTAAAATTATTGGAAATAATCATTATCAGGATAAAAATATTTTGTATTCTATTTTGAAAGCGAGAAGTAAATTTTGTAAAAATACTATTGTGATTTATTCGGATATTATCTTTCGTGAAGATGTTATCAAACAGGTGATAAATGAGCAGACTGCTGATGTATTGTTGGTAATGGATAGTACCTGTAAACTGGTCAAACAGCGAAATAAGAATCTTGAAGTAGTGGTAACCAAAGAGAAGAAAAATATAAAAAAAAGAAATTTTAATTACCTTTACTCGGTAGTAGATGTAGGTTCTGAAATAGATGATAAGATTGCTGATGGTGAATTTGCGGGTATAGTAAAGTTTTCAAATCGTGCATCCAAAGAGTTAAAAAAAATAAATAAAAACGCTAAAAGATATAAAGGGATTAATATAGACAATGCCTTATTGTCCAATTTGATCAGATTGTTTATTGATATGAAATATACTGTTAGAGCCTTAGATGTAAACAGTGGTTGGACAGAAGTTCATACATTAGAAAAATATAAACATGTTTGTTCAACGATTAAATAAATAGCAAATCGTATCCTTTTACCACAGATATTTGAATGACTGGATTTAATTGCAGAAAGTTCATTTCCTGCATTATAAAATTATCCGCTAAGCTTTCTTAGGAAAATACGTTACAGAATAAAGATAATAGTTATTTGGTATTTAATGAATACCATCATGTTTAATTACCGCCTTATACATAAATAGTTCGTGGCGAAAGTAACGAGTTCATTTGTTTAGTCGATTAAGTAAAGGAGTAGTGTTGGTGGATCAGAAGTTGAATGTCGGGACCATTTGGATTACGGGATTGAGTGCATCAGGGAAAAGTACATTAGGGGGAAAACTTTTTAATGATTTGAAAGCAATTGGTGTAAATAATGTTAAGTTGCTGGATGGAGAAACTATTAGGGAAGAGCTAGGGGATACCTTTGGATATGGAACTAATGAACGGAATGCAATGCTGGAAAAAACTATACAGATGGTTCGTGAGTGTAATGATAATGGGAATATTGCAATTGTTTCTACAATATCCCACAAAAGAGCCATAAGGCAAAGGGCAAGAGATGCCATAACCAATTTTATGGAAGTTTTCCTGGATTGTCCTTTAGAAGTATGTATCGAGAGAGATTATAAAGGCCATTATAAGAAAGCAATAATTGGAGAACATGAAGGCTTTATAGGTATTACGGAATCTTATGAAACATCGGATTCGCCCGAGTTAGTGATTAATACGAAATCCTTAACAATTGTGGAGTGTCAGAAATTATTATTAGACGAAGTTGTTAGATTCTTGGACAGAAAATCTATAAATGCAATAATTGTTGCAGCAGGAATGGGAAATCGCATGAACCATCTTACACAAGAAAAACCAAAATGCATGTTGGAGATTAGTGGAAGAACAATACTCGACAGATTGATTGATAATCTTCTAAATTGCGGGATTAAAGGCATTAATATAGTAGTTGGCTATAAGAAGGAGTGTTTTAATGATGACAGGTATCAATGTTATGTTAATCCTGATTATGAGAATAACAATATTCTCCATTCCCTTTTTTACGCTGAAGAAGCAATGGATTCCGGCTTTCTATTTTCATACTCAGATATAATCTATGATGAAATTATTATTCGTCAAATGCTCGAATCAAATTCGGATATTACAATAGCGGTTGATTGCAACTGGCTTGAATATTACGAAGATAGAGTTGATCATCCGATATCAGAAGCAGAATTGGTATTTACTGAAAACAGGAAGACGGTAACCTTAATCAGAAAAGATGCAGATTTCAAAAATGCTTTTGGTGAATTTCTGGGAGTTGCATATTTTAGCAGAAAAGGAGCTAAAATACTAAAAGATGTTTTTAATGACTTATCGCAATACTATTATGAGAATTCCCATCAAACCTTTCATACTGCGGAATCCTTTAAAAAAGCTTATTTAACAGATATGTTACAAGAGATAATAAATAGAGGGTATTCAGTAGATATTGTACAAATTAAGGGGAATTGGACAGAGATAGATATACCAAGAGATCTAACAGTATCCGAGCAGTTATGGGGAAAAGAGGAGTACAGAACCCCATGAAGATTGTTACAAGTTGGTTGCATCGTTTTATATGTAATCTCTGATTTATGGAAAATTATAACCCGACACGCGTTGTCTTTTCAGATTTTGAATTAAGTAACATTTCATCATCTATAAGTTTACATGAAAGAGCATTATTAGTCATTTCTGAAACATTATTAAATTTAAGGCCTGAAATTCCTTCCTTTTTTCCAGAAGACACATTTATTTATAGTACATCAGGTAGCAATCCGGATTTACAGATAGTTGATAAAATAAGATTTCCAGAAGATTGTACCCAGGTAGTAGGGATTGGTGGTGGTAGCAAGTTAGACATATCAAAAGCGCTGTTTGCAAAGTTAATCTCTAATAACTCTATTTCCCTGGAAACTCTTGTTGTGAATCCCAATTTACTGGATGATTTCAAACCGGAGAGGGTCAGGTATGAATTAGTGCTTGTTCCAACAACTTCTGGTTCGTCATCAGAAATTACAAAATGGGGAACCCTCTGGGACTTTGAGAAAAAAAAGAAATATTCTGTGGATAATGAACTATTGTATGCTGATGCGGCATTGATTGATCCTCGATTAAGCCTTACTGTTCCAAAAGAAATTACTGCTTTTACGGGACTGGATGTTTTTTCCCACGCATTAGAGTCCATCTGGAATAAAAAAAGGAATTTTATCACTGTTAACTTTGCACTGGATTCAATCAGGCTCTGCATTGAGACATTACCCAAACTATTAAGAAATTTAGATTCATTAGAATATAGAGGCGCTATGTCAAAAGCGTGCTTGCTTGCAGGATACGCTTTTTCTCAGACACGCACCGCCGCCGCTCACGCTTTGTCATATCCATTAACCTTATTTCACAATATTCCTCACGGTTTTGCATGTAGTATCACCTTGGGGTCTATCTTTGATTATAATATAACTAAAAACCAAGAAGGTTTAGATGACGTCTTAGATATTTTTCAAAACAGATATGGTAATGATAAATCTAGTTTTCAAGATTGTTATGCGCTCTTTCTGGAAGATTGTGAAGTGTCTTCGAAGTTAAGTGAATACGGAGTTAAACAAGCTGATATACCACGGCTGGTTGACAATGCGTTTCATCCTGACAGATTCAGCAATATGCTACATAATTTATCATTAAAGGAAGTAGAAGATATCTATTATGCAGTTTTATGAAAATCTCTTCATATTAAACGATATTTGGAGACAATCAAATGGACAATAAGGTACCAATGACAGATACATTAGAAGCTCTTCTAAATCCAAGGTTGAATTCAGAAAAGATGCCTTTTGTAAGACCACTGACTATACCTGAAAGTGGGGAAAAGGTGTATTCATTGTCATCTGAAGATATTAATAAAATTAGAAAGCTCAGGGGTAGTGTTGTAGATTTGCACCCCGGTATGGGAGGTATAACTCCTGAAAAGCTGCAAAATATGATAGATCAAGGGATCAAGATTACATCCCTGGATTATATGATTACAAAAGGATGTAATTTTGAGTGTACATGGTGCTTTGCTTCTTCAAGTCCTGCTAAAAAAGAATTTTTACCTTTTAACAAGCTCAAAGAAATTACTTTAGAAGCTTTTGATTTAGGGGTTTCACTCTTTATTCTTACGGGTGGAGAACCATTGATTTATAGAGATCCGGAATTAGGTAAACAAGGAGCAAGAGCGGAGCATTTCTTTAAGATTGTTAAGATGATATACGATATCTATAACGAGAATGGAAAAAAAGCAAGGATAATGACATTTGATGATGTGGCCTTGATTACACCAGAAATAGCTGAAAGATTTGCTGCATACGAAGTGAGTTTGTGTACAAAAGGAGATACATTAATAGAAGAGCTTCAGGATTATAAGGTAAACCAGACCGGTGCATTTAAGAAGATGCAGGAGGGCTATAAAAACCTGATAAACGTAGGTTACGGTAAAAATCCAGCGCTGAGACTGGTCGTAAATTCTGTTCTGGAGCATACAACATTTGATGGTATGTTAGATCTTCATATGTGGGTTATGGAGAATGGTTTTGATCATTCAATAGTACCTGTTCATTATTGTGGAGCGGCAGAAGAAGAGGACCAGGAGATTGGAATTACATCATTGCATGTTAAAGTGTTGTACGAATTAATATCAGAGATGGACAAAAGAGAGTTTGACATTGACTGGACCCCATGGTCGGCGTTTACATACAACAAAACATGTAACCGTAATAGATCAGGATTGCATATAAGATCGAATGGAGATGTTACCGCATGTTCTGAATCTCCCGGAAAAAACGCCACGGATGATTATACATTTGGGAATATTTTTGAAAATGATTTCTCATTGAAGCGTTTAGTTAATTATAAGAAATTAAATGATTATAGAAAAGAATTTGCTAAAGGATATGGTACGTACGTATGTTCTCCTGACGTTTGTGATCTATATAAGAACGATTTGTGCCAGGGTGGTTGTGCGACAAGATCTGCTTACTCAAGGGTAGATTATGATACCGGATTAATTGTAAAAAATGATGAGTTGAACAACTATAGTGAAATGAGGGAGGACCCTCTTTGTCCCGCTTGGGCCAATCTGGCAATAAAACAGGGGGTTTTACGCGAAGGGTTACTTGAGTCTGTTCAAGCGCGAATTGCAAAACATAGCAAAAAGTATGATGTCAGCAAATTATTCAAGGATTTATCACACTGCACCCCATTAAGTAAGCAGGTGTGATTTTAGAGTGGCACTTATTGCTTGAATTCAGCTTAAATTGAAACTCAGGCTTAAGAGGATTTTACCAGCACTAAGGAAGGTTGTTTGCCCATGGGAAAATTACAAAATATTATAACATCGTTACATACAAAAACAGAGCGTGGCTACTTTGAAAGAATGAGAAATGAGAAAGTTGCCTGTGCAGAGATAGCAAGAAAGTTTGATAAAAACTTTTGGGATGGAGATAGGAGATATGGCTATGGTGGGTACAAATATGATGGCCGTGATTGAAAGTAAGTTGTAGCAATCGAAATATAATATTTAACATAAATCCAGGCCAATGACCGAGGTGAACTTGGTACAACAGGGAAGCAATGAATAATCGTAATTAAATAATTTAATTGTTTCTCTGTAAGCACAATAACAAAGGTTATTATTCTGATTCTTCCAGATATCATTATAACCTCTTGACATGAGAGCACTAAAACATATGACTCAATTATTCAGGAAAAGTAGAAGGTAAAAAATTTAGATCAATGAATGTTTATTGTTTTATCAAGATACTGTTTAAGAAGTTCCGTTTAAGAACTATATTAAATGCTTCGGTGTTTGTGGCTAACGGTCTGTTGGAAATGATTAGTGTTTTTACAGTAGTTCCGCTTGTGGATGTGTTTCTTCATTCAGATCTAAACAACATAAGTGGGATTACAGAAAAGTGGATAGCATTAATGGGCTTATTTAATATGCTACCTACCAAACTAAACTTTATAGTTGTTATGATGTTCTCCATAACTGTCGCCAGTATTTTAGGGATCCTTACACAATATATGATATTGCAAACTAAATATGCTATTGAGAAAGAGTTGAGAAAAGAGACACTTAATTCTTTTTTTAATGCTTCGTGGCATTTTTTTGCAGGTGGGGAAAGGGGAATTTTCATAAATACTTTTAACCGTGAGATGGTAGTAGTAGGTAATTCTTTAAATTCAATAGGAACAATGTTCTCCGGCTCTATTCGCCTAATCTTTTATGCGGTAGTGCCCATTTATATATCATGGCAGGCAACTGCAATTGCGATTGGTATGGGACTCGTTTTTTCTCTGCCGTTTGTTATGCTGAGAAGGTTAAGTTATAGATTTGGACAAGAATTTACTTCTACTTCAAACAGATTTAATCAAAAGTTACAAGAGAGTTTTGAGGCGGCGAAGGTTATATTAGGTTACGGCAATCAGCGAAAAAATGTAATTCAGATTGAAGAATCCTTTGATGAGCATTGTAAGGTCGCAATAAAGTCTCAGTTGATTCCTTTCATTACCGCAAAAGGTTTTGAACCATTTGCATGGTTTTCGGTTATCTTTACAATCTACTATTCGATTACTTATATGAATGTTACGATCGCAGAGGTTGCAATAATCGTATATGCATTGTTTAAAATATTTCCGTTAATGGCAACTGTTAATAGGGATAAAAACTCATTAACAGGCTTTATACCGAGTTATGAGCAGATAGATAGTTTAAATAAACAGGCAAGGTTACAAGTTCAAAAAACTGGAAATTTGCCTTTCAGAAAGTTTGAAAATACTATTACATGCAAAGGAGTAACTTATGCATATTCAAACCATAAACCTGTTTTAAGTGACATTGATATTGTTATTGAAAAGGGGAAGACTGTTGCTATTGTTGGGGAATCAGGTGCAGGAAAATCAACTCTGATAGATATATTGATAGGGTTTTGTGAACCACACAATGGAATTGTTACAGTTGATGGGATTTCGTTATTTGAGTACGATATCAAATCATTCAGGCAAAAAACAGGTTTCGTCCCTCAGGATAGTATTCTCTTTCATGATACAATCCGTAATAATCTTTTATGGAGTTACGACACGGCGACAGAGAATGAAGTTGAGGAGGCTTGTAAACTGGCCAATGCACATGATTTTATAATGGAAATGCCGGAAGGCTATAATACGGTAGTTGGTGATCGTGGTGTTCGTTTATCTGGTGGGCAGCGTCAGCGGATAGCCCTGGCGCGTGCATTATTGAGAAAACCGGAACTGTTGATATTAGATGAAGCTACAAGTTCTCTGGATAGCCAATCTGAGACTCTTATCCAGGAAGCTATAGAAAAAATTGCCCACCAGACGACAATGGTTATTATTGCTCATCGGTTATCAACAATCGCTAACGCTGACTGGATTTACGTCCTTGAGGAAGGACGTGTTGTTGAACAGGGAACATACGGGGAGCTAATTGACCTGAAAAGTTCTTTTAAACGAATGGCAGAACTTCAGGGTTTAGTCAAATAAGGGATGAATATTTGTGAAAAAAAAGTTTTAGTTACCGGTGCTGATGGATTCATAGGTAGCAATCTTGTCGAAGCACTTTTGAATGAAGGTTGTAATGTCAAAGCTTTTACCTGTTATAATTCCTTTAACTCATGGGGATGGCTCGATACATTTCCAGGGGAGAAACTTAAAAATATAGAAGTTTTTCCAGGAGATATACGAGATCCAAATGGTATTAGAACTGCAGTAAAGGATGTGGACATAATATTTCATCTTGCCGCATTAATAGCAATCCCTTTCTCTTATCATTCTCCTGATTCTTATATTGATACAAACGTTAAAGGCACGTTAAATGTATTACAGGTATGTAGAGATTATGATGTTGAGCGAGTAATTGTTACATCTACCTCAGAAGTTTATGGGACAGCGCAGTATGTTCCTATTGATGAAAAACATCCTCTTCAAGGACAATCCCCTTATTCCGCATCAAAGATCGGAGCGGATAAGATCGCCGAGGCTTTTTTTCGTTCTTTCGAAATGCCTGTTGTGATAGCAAGACCTTTCAATACTTATGGCCCACGTCAATCTGCACGTGCTGTTATACCTACCATAATAACTCAATTGTTAAATGGTAGAGAGGGCATAATGCTAGGCTCTATTTATCCAACAAGGGATTTTAACTATGTTGGTGATGTATGTAAGGGGCTGATTAATCTCTCCAGATTTGATGAGGCTATTGGCAGGGAAGTGAATATTGGTTCCGGTACTGAAATATCAATAGGTTCTCTTGCAAAATTATTAATGGAGTTGACAGGTACAGAGGCAGAAATAATTTCTCAAGACAATAGAAAAAGACCGGATAATAGCGAAGTTGAACGATTAGTTTGTGATAATCGCCTGATCAAAGAAATAACAGGATGGAAACCAGAAACAACTTTGAGGGAAGGTCTGCTAAACACCATAGAATGGTTCAAGGACAAAGAAAATTTAAAGAGATACAAGGATGACATCTATAATATCTGATAAAAGATTAAATGTGATACCCTTATCGGAGCCTGCAATCATAGGTAATGAGTGGAAATATATTAAGGAATGTCTGGATACCGGCTGGGTGTCTTCTGTTGGGAGTTATGTAAATAGATTTGAAAAAATGGTGGCAGAATACGTAGGTTGTAAGTATGGAATTGCTGTTGTAAACGGGACTTCTGCGCTGCACTTATCTCTTCTTGTTTGTGATGTAAAAAGTGGTGATGAGGTAATAGTACCAGCTTTGACATTTGTTGCTACAGCGAATGTTGTAAAATATTGTGGAGCTGATCCTGTGTTTATTGACTGTGATCAAGAAACATTGTGTTTAGATGTGAAGAAGTTAAAGCGTTTTCTGGAAATGGAGTGTATACGGAAGAACGATGGATATACATATAATAAAGCATCTGACAGAAGAGTAAAAGCTGTTATGGCTGTTCACAATTTTGGACATCCGGTCGAAATGGATAATCTTATCGAGATATGTCAACAGTATAACATAGATATTATTGAAGATGCAACAGAGAGCCTTGGCTCTGAACATAAAGGTCAAAAAACAGGTTCTTTTGGGAAACTGGCATGTTTATCCTTTAATGGAAATAAAATAATAACTTCAGGTGGTGGTGGCATGGTTGTAACTAACGACGGACGTCTGGCAGAGAAAGTGAGGCATTTGAGCACACAGGCAAAAAATGATTCTATTGAATATGATCATAATGAAATAGGTTATAATTACCGTCTTACAAATATTCAGGCCGCTATGGGAGTAGCTCAGATGGAAGGTTTAGATACGTTTGTAGAAATAAAGAGAAAAAACGCGTTCAGGTATAAAAAACTTTTCTCTAACATGAATGGTATAGAGCTTTTGTGGGAGAAACCGTGGGTAAAGAGTAATTTCTGGTTCTATACTGTAACGGTTTCAACGGTTCATAAGAAAGCTTTGATAGATTACCTCCATTCTGAAAACATTCAAGTAAGACCTCTGTGGAAACCGATTCATACCTTGCGGATGTATAAGGATTGTCAGGCATTTAGAGTGGAAAGTGCATTAAATATTTATGATACCGCCCTAAATCTACCATGTAGCATAGGTATAAAAAAGGAAGAGATTGATTTTACTGTTGAAAAAATAAAATCTTTTTTCTCTTCCAGAGGATAATACATTTGGAAAGAATTGTTATTTTGGGGGGTGGAGGACATGCCAAAGTCTTGATTGGGCTTATCAGGACTGCTGGTATATACGAAATTTCAGGAATTCTGGATCCAAGTCTGAAAAGAGAGACTATGGTTGTTGATATTCGTGTCATGGGGGGGGACAATCTTCTTTCCAAACAAATTAAAGAGGGAATTACACGGGCATGTATTGGTGTTGGTAGTGTCGGAGGCAACAGTAAAAGAACTAGTCTGTATAAAACAGTAAAAGAGGTTGGATTTTCAGTGCCATGCCTGATTCATCCACAGGCTATTGTAAAGGAAAACGAAGTGAATATATCTGAGGGTGTGCAAGTAATGGCAGGTGCGATTATACAAGCGGGAAGCTTGATTATGGAAAACACTATAATTAATACTGGTGCTATAGTAGAACATGATTGTGTGATTGGTAAACATGTGCATATTTGTTCAGGTGCAGTAATCTCAGGTGGAGTTGTAATTAGCAATAGTGCATTTATAGGTGCCGGTGCTACGATTATACAAGGTATCAAAATAGGCAACAATTCTGTTGTTGCCGCAGGAGCTGTTGTGATAAATGATGTGGGAGATGGTGTAAAAGTCAAAGGGGTACCTGCCGAATGAAAGTGTTTATAATTGCAGAAGCAGGTGTTAACCACAACGGTTCTTTGGATATATGCAAGAAACTGGTCGATGTATCAGCTAAGGCTGGTGCTGATGCAGTAAAATTCCAGACATTTAAAGCTGGTAAACTCGTTACTGCTAATGCTGAAAAGGCAAGGTATCAAATCGAGAATACAAGAACAAGAGAGTCTCAGGTTGAAATGTTGAGGCGACTTGAGTTGTCAACAAATGCACACAAAGATCTTTTTGCCTATTGCAGACAAAAGAATATTTCGTTTCTATCTACTCCATTTGATGAAGAAAGTGCCGATATGTTAGACGGTTTAGGGATGGAAATATTCAAAATTTCGTCGGGAGATATTACAAATAAGCCCCTTATCCAACATGTTGCATCTAAAAAAAAACCTATAATTCTTTCAACCGGTATGTCATATCTAGGAGAAGTTGAAAATGCTATAAATTGGATCTGTGAAATATGGAACAGCTTGGATAAAAAACCACAATTGTCTGTTTTACATTGTGTATC